>Ga0233438_10002155_pt1 | contig 20243 bp, 16 predicted proteins | sample SI_123_September_FD_182720 | JGI IMG/M metagenome (GOLD analysis project Ga0233438, IMG submission 182720) | Seawater microbial communities from Saanich Inlet, British Columbia, Canada - SI_123_September2016_10_MG | ecosystem: Environmental > Aquatic > Marine > Inlet | place: Canada: British...
TTTTTTCCACATAAAACTAACTTGAATCACTAATTATATCCGGGGTTTTGTTCATAGCCTCCATCAGTTCTATCAATTTGTTCTAACGGGATAGGACGTAATTTGTTATGTTCTTTAATATTATCAGCCGCTGTTGGATTGTGCTTTTTAACCAATTCAATCAGCTTTCCTGTTCTTGTTAAATCGAACCAACGGTGGTTTTCACCAAGCAATTCTCTAGCACGTTCTTCTAAGATAAAGTAAATGTCAACATCAGCAGCAGTAATTTGCATATCTGCCTCTTTTCCATCCCATGCAGCACGTGTTCTGATCACGTTGATATCATCCGCAGCACCAACTGTATTGCCTTGCTTTAAACGCGCCTCTGCACGAATTAAGTAAGCATCCGCTAAGCGCATTAAGACATAATCTCGCTGACCTTGTGTATGCTGACGATTAGGACGTGTGTTGTCAATCCATTTATTCAAAGAAGGGAAAGTTCTGTTATTGTAATCTCCAGTGGTATAAACTTGATGAAGTACGCCTGATTTAGCAACATCAGTCCATTTTGCGTCTTGATCAACACCATTTTTGTCTAAGCCAGGTCCTGGAATATACAATGCAGTATCGCCAATTTTTAACCCAGGAAATTCACTATTACTATACCAAACATGCTTGAAGGTATCGTCATATCTACTGTCTTTGGTGCGATCGTACAACGAGAGCATATAACTTGTTGGACGAAAACGTTTCCATGGGCGACCATTTTCTGTATCTCTAGTCATCGCTGGTTTTTTATCATATTCCATAAGGAAATACAAATGTCCTCTGTGCCCATAACTATCTAAACCTTCATCAACCTGAGACTTATTGTTTTGAACTGTCCATATAAACTCTTTGTTTGATTCATTGTTGATTGACCACATGTCCATCACGCTTTCTTCTAATGCAAAATCATAGTTATTGATCACGTTAGACATCAAACTTTCTGCACGGGAAGCATCTGTACCCTCTGCAAAATCTGTATAACTTCTAGTCATTAGTGCCTTTGCCAATAAAAATTCAGCAGCAGCTTTAGTAGCTCGACCATAGTCAGACTGCGTTTCAGGTAAATTGCTGATAGCAAATTCTAAATCCGGTACGATTGCTTGCTTATAGATCTCTCCAGCAGATGTTTTGTTTGCTTCAACTTCTACTCCTTCCGTCTCCTCTAACGATAAATGAATATCGCCATAGTGACGTACTAGAACAAAATAGTAAAGCCCTCTTAAAAATCGTGCCTCGGCTACACGAGATGTTTTTAACGTTTCTGAAATCCCTTCAACTGATTCTGATCTGTTAAGCACAGCGTTAGCTTGATTGATTCCTCGATAAAATATTCTCCATGTATCTCTAAAGTATGTAGCAGCTGAGTTGTGACCAGAATCATAACGATTCACGTATTTGTGGCTCCCATCTGCTCCTTCTTGATACGTATCTGTTCCAAAAACTCCCATTGTCCATCCAAGCTCAGGACCATAGTATTCTTTCATGATACCATAGGTTGCTTTTACAGCATCCTCAAGACCAGCTGGTGAAGGATAATAAGTTGCTGATGCAACATTTGCAATATTATCCTCTATGAGATAATCCTCGCAGGAAAGTACAGCAACGAAAGTTGCCATTACATATAAAAATTTAAAATTATATTTCATGATATTTTTCATTTGATAATTAGTTGATTAAAAATTAGCCTTTAATCCTATCGCCCAAAGACTTGAAGAAGGTACTACACTTCCATCCAAATTATCTTCTCCAATTTCTGGATCAAAAGTTTCGTATGTACTCGAGAACCAAAGGTTTTGTCCTTGTAAATAAACACGTAGAGAAGACATCCCTAATTTTGAAGCTTGATCGGCATCAAAAGTATATCCTAAGTTCAGATTTCTAAGTTTAACATAGCTTCCATCAAAAAGAAGAAGCGTTGAGTTATTTGTAGGCCTCTCTTGCGATATTGTAGGTCTTGGATACGCATTGGTCGGATTGGTTGGTGTCCAATAGTCAACTGCTAAGTTGTTGTAACGACCAAACAAACTATTATTTGATGTGTGGAAAGAACTTTGGATTAGGTGCCCTTGCTTGAAATAAATAAAAGCGCTTAAATCCCATTTACCATAGCTAAAGTTAGTAGTTAGACCACCATAAAAGTCAGGAATATCTGACCCTTGAACAAATCTGTCGTCTGGTGTAATCAAACCATCACCATTTTTGTCTAACAATTTAATTTCACCTGGAGTTTTTCCTTCTAAACTTTGCGCAGTTGCAGCTTCATTTAGTTGATAAATTCCGTCTTTTGCATAGTCGTAGAACACACGGATAGGCTGACCAATAAACCAGTTATTTCCTGCATCATCTAATGGATTACCATTAGCGTCTTTTAAAGCTAATTCTACAATTTCTTCAGAATATCCAGAGACATTGAAACCAAGATCAAAATTAAATCCACCTTCATTTTCAACAATCACAGCATCTACATTGAATTCTACCCCGCTGGTTTTCGTAGCCCCGATATTTTGGAATACGTTGGTATAACCAGAGGTGAAGGGCAGGTTTCTTGCCAACAATAAATCAGTAGTATTAGTTACATAATAATCAAGTGCACCACTAATTCTTCCATCTAATATGGAGTAATCAAGTCCAATATCGATGGTTCTTGAAATTTCCCATCCTAAATCAGCATTTGGAATATCTGCAAGTGCAAATCCATAGGCAGCTTGACTACCAAAAGCATAAGTTGTTCTTGATAAACCTCCTAATGTTTGGTATGGATCAATCGCAGTATTCCCTACTTCCCCATATGAAACTCTTAATTTTAATTCATCGAAAAAAGAATCCTGAAGGAAGCTCTCTTCGGACAAACGCCAACCGGCAGAAATACCGGGGAAATAAGCCCATTTATTTTCTTCAGACAATCTAGAAGAACCATCTCCACGCAAAGAAGCTTGAAATAAGTATTTCCCATCGATTTCATAGTTCAGACGTCCCATATAGGACTGAAGTGCCCATTCTTGTAAACCAGATGAAAGGTTTCCTTTAACCTCTGCAGTTCCAATATTATACCACAATTGAGATTCGTAAGGCAAGTTTAATACCTCTGCTTTAGAAAACTCAGACCTGAACTCCTGAATACTTTGAAGTAAGGTCAGTCTCATGTTTCCTGGCCCTATTTGTTTATTATACGTTAAAAGGTTTTCCAACGTAAATCCAAATTCTTTTCCATTTTCAACTTCAGCATCTGCAGGACCTAAACGGTTATCGTTTGTTGCAGCTGATCTAAATTCACCTCTTCTATTAAATCGAATATCTGGACCAAAGGTTGTCGTAAAAATAAGTTCTGGCATGAGATTAACCGTTAAATATACTGGAGCGAAAAGACGTGTTGCAGTTCGTTCGTCGATATAGGCATCGTCAACAATCTCTGATAATGGATTAGAGGCAATACCATCATTCCATGTGTTAAAATTAATGTTGCCATCTGCATCATACGGATTCCCCAAAGGGATATTTCGATAAGATTCCCCTAGAGTTGCATTAGAACCATAATTCTGAGTTGATTCCGTTAAGGTCATCGAAAAACCAAACTTAAAAATGTCATTAATTTTGTTATCCAAATTCAAACGAGCGTTAAAACGCGTAAAATCCATTTGCGGAACAACACCATCCTCTTTGAAATAACCCACAGAAGCATTAAAACGAGTATTTTCACTTCCGCCGTTGGCAGATATTTGATGACTGGATTGAAATCCTTGTTTTAATATGGCATCTAGATAATCAAATGATTTTCCTGCATTGTAGTTATCTACTAAAGCTTGTTCCCCATCAAATACATAAAAAGGATCTGTTGGAAGCGAGCCATCGTAAGTGAAGTTTCCACTCGTATCTTGACGGTAAGACTCAAAACGCATGTCAGCATATTCTTTTCCATTCATCATTTGTGGAACGCTTGTAACTTCAGAAACTCCGTGGTAACCACTGTAGCTAACTTTAGTTTTACCAACACCGCCACGTTTAGTTGTAATCAAGATTACGCCATTCGCACCTCTAGATCCGTAAACTGCTGTTGCTGCTGCATCTTTTAAAATTTCCATGGACTGGATATCTTGTGGATTGATATCAAAAATCCCTCCACTGGCTCCTCCACTTGTGACTGGAATTCCATCCACTACATACAAAGGATCATTAGAAGCCGAAATAGATCTTCGACCACGAATTCTAACAACTGGTGGTTGACCTGGGCGACCTCCTGCAGATGTAATGTCAACTCCAGCAACTTGACCCTTTATAGCGTCAACTCCACTTCCTGTTGCAATTCTCTCAATAGTTTCAGAACCGACCTTTACAATGGATCCTGTAACTTCGCGTCTTTTCTGAGCACCATATCCCGTTACGACAATTTCATCTAAAAAGCTAGTAGATGGAGAAAGGGCTAAGTTGATTTCATCTTGCGAAACAATGATTACTTGTGTCTCAAATCCTAAAAAGGAAAATTCTAAAGCACCACCCTGTTCTACACTAATTTGATAATTACCATCAAAATCAGTTATAACTCCGGTTGAAGTACCCTGGATTATAACATTTACCCCCGGTATGGGAATCCCTGTTTCAGAGTCTACTACTTTACCACTAACTCCGCTTTGTGCAAGTACTAAGGTGGAAAAAAGTACAAAACAAAATGCTAGGGTAATTTTAATAAAATTTCTCATTATTTCATTTGTTTTAAGTTATTTTAATTAAATTCGTTTTCGTTAACGTTAACGAATATGATAAACAATAATAGTAATAAAAAATAAATAATCCATTAAAAATAAATGATTTTTTAATTTAACGGTAATTAACTTCTGTTAAAGTTTGTATTTTACGCATAAAATTAAATTCATTTGTTTGTTCACCAAAGAATATTTAGCATACTTCATCAATGAAACCATTTATACATCAAAATTTTCTTCTCGAAACCAAAATAGCCCAAGAGCTTTATCACGACTATGCATCCACACTTCCTATCATAGACTACCACAATCACCTCCCTCCAAAATTAATTGCTGAAAACACTAAATTCAATACCATTACAGACTTGTGGATATCTGGAGACCATTATAAATGGCGTGCAATGCGAGCCCTAGGAGTAAGTGAAGAGTACATTACTGGTAAAGCAACTGATAAAGAGAAGTTTATCAAATTTGCAGAAGCAACTCCTTATATGATTCGCAATCCATTGTACCATTGGACCCATCTGGAACTGAATCGTTATTTTGGAATTGAGGAACTACTGTCAAAAGAAAACGCCGTTAACGTTTACGAAAAAACAACTGCTGCTTTACAAACTTCAGAATTTTCAACTCAATCTTTACTGGAACGAATGAACGTGGAGGTGCTTTGCACCACCGAAGATCCAACAGACACTATAGAACATCACGTTAACCTTTCGACCTCTAGCTTTAAAACCAAAGTGAGCACTGCTTTTAGACCCGATAAATCCTTATTTATTGATGGAGAAAATTATAATTCCTACATCGACCAGCTTGCTCAGGTTTCAACTATTGAGATAGCTACATATACTGATTTATGTGAGGCCTTACAAAAGAGAATGGATTTCTTTCATGAAAAAGGCTGTCGATTATCGGATCACGGTCTAGAGTACATTCCCTATGAAATAGTTCCGGAGAAAGAAGTCAAACGTATTTTTGAGAACAAAAGAAAAGGACAGTCACCAACTAAAAAAGAAGCGGAACAGTTTCAGACTGCCCTACTTATCTTCCTGGGGAAAGCTTACCACAAATTAGGTTGGGTACAGCAATTTCATTTGGGTGCTATGAGGAATAACAACACTCGTATGTTTAATAAACTAGGTCCTGATACCGGTTGGGATTCTATTGGCAATTATCCAATAGCATTCGGACTTTCACGTTATTTAGATGCCCTTGATATAGAAAACCAGCTTGCCAAAACCATTTTGTACAATCTCAATCCCTCTGATAATGAAATCATGGCGACTATGATTGGGAATTTTAACGATGGAAGTGCTAAAGGTAAAATTCAATGGGGATCGGGTTGGTGGTTTTTAGATCAACTAGATGGAATGACAGACCAAATTAATATTCTATCAAACATGGGGATTATCAGTTGTTTTATTGGAATGTTAACGGATTCAAGAAGTTTTTTATCCTTTCCTAGACATGAGTATTTTCGGCGTTTGGTATGCAATATTTTCGGTAACGATATAGAAAAAGGTTTATTACCAAAGGATATGAAATGGATTGGAGGTATCGTCCAAGACATTTGTTATAGAAACGCTAAGTCTTATTTTAATAACTAAATTTAAAATTTTATATGAGCCAAGTAGTCACTTTTGGAGAAATCATGTTACGCCTTTCTTCCCCAGAATTTCTGAGATTTTCTCAAACAAATCAATTTGATGTTGTTTATGGAGGCGGAGAATCAAATGTAGCAGTCTCTTTAGCAAATTATGGTGTAGTTTCAAGTTTTGTTAGCCGTCTTCCTTTAAACGATATAGGAGATTGCGCTTTAATGGAGATGCGGAAAAGAGGGGTCAATACGGAACACATTCTTAGAGGAGGGGATCGATTGGGAATTTATTTTTTAGAAACAGGTGCGGTTTCCAGAGGAAGTAAAGTGATCTACGATCGAGCAAACTCTGCCATGGCTGAGATCCAACCGGGAATGATTGATTGGAAAACAATATTTAAAAACACTTCTTGGTTTCATTGGACCGGTATAACACCTGCTATTTCCCAAGGCGCAGCAGATGCTTGTTTAGAGGCTGTAAAAATTGCTAGTGAAATGGGGATCACAGTTTCAACTGATTTAAACTATCGCGCTAAACTTTGGAACTACGGAGGGAATCGGGAAGCTATAATGTCAGAGCTAACCTCCTATTGCGATATCATTTTAGGTAACGAAGAAGATGCAGAAAAGCATTTTGGGATCCAGCCAGAAGGACTGGACATTACCAAACAGGGACATGAAGTCAAGGCTGAAGCTTTTTTATCAGTATGCAAACAGATGATGAAAAAATTTCCTAAAGCTAAAAAAGTAATTACTACCCTTAGAGGTTCCTTATCTGCCTCACACAATACTTGGGCTGGGGTACTTTATGATGGATCAACCATGTGTGAGAGTCCACAATATCAGATTACCCATATCGTTGATCGTGTTGGTGGAGGAGATTCTTTTATGGGGGGATTAATCTACGGTTTAATTACTTTTCCTGATGATGATCAACAAGCACTCAACTTTGCTGTTGCCGCATCCTGCTTAAAACACACCATCAAAGGAGACGCAAATCTTGTTTCAGTTGAAGAAGTTAAAAAACTAATGAGTGGAGACTCCTCTGGGCGAGTCGCACGATAAAAATAATTTATGGCATTATATACAAGACATCAAGTAATCACCGAAATGCAAACCAGTAGTATGGTCCCATTATTCTATAATTCGGACATAGAAGTTTCAAAAAAAATAGTAAAAGCTTGTTACGACGGAGGAGCACGACTCTTAGAGTTTACTCATAGAGGAGACTTTGCACACGAAGTCTTCCGAGAATTGATTGGATATAGTATCAAATCCCTCCCTGGAATGATTATTGGTGTGGGGTCGGTTACTGATGCGGCGACAGCTAGCTACTATATGATGAATGGGGCTAATTTTATTGTTACCCCTGTCTTCCGTGAAGACATCGCAATTGTATGCAATCGAAGAAAAATCTTGTGGTCTCCAGGATGTGGATCATTAACTGAAATTGCTCGTGCCGAAGAGCTTGGGGCAGAAATTGTCAAATTATTTCCAGGCAATATTTACGGACCTCAATTTGTCAAAGCAATCAAAGGACCACAACCTTGGACGAGCATCATGCCAACGGGAGGGGTGACTACCGAAGAAAAAAATCTCAAGTCTTGGTTTGATGCAGGAGTCACTTGTGTCGGATTAGGCTCTCAACTTATTTCAAAAGAAGTAGTTCAAAATAAAGCCTACGACACACTTACTGATACGGTCAAAAAAACCTTGGCACATATTCAAACTTTAAAACAAAATCAATGAAGCTGTTTCGTTTTATAATTCTTGGGGTGATAGGAACACTTTTTTTAGGGTGCAGTACAACTTCTAACAAACGAATCATTCGTTTAGGCCATGGGCTTGACGTTACACATTCTGTTCATCAGGCCATGCTTAAAGCAGATGAGTATTTAAATGAGTTTTCTGAAGGAAAAATGCGTATTCAAATTTACCCCAACCAGCAGTTGGGTAGTGAAAGAGAATGTCTGGAACTACTTCAGATAGGAAGTCTTGACATGGCAAAAGTTTCTGGTGCGGTTATGGAAAACTTTGCACCCAAACTTCGAATCTTTGGTTTACCCTTTCTTTTCGACAGTAAAGAGCATCTATTTCGTGTTTTAGACGGCCCTATTGGAAAAGAGCTTTTAGGTGAGGGAGATGATTTCTGGCTCAAAGGGATTGGGTTTTACGATTCCGGAAGCAGAAGTTTTTATACTCGTGAACGTCCTGTAGAAAACCCTAATGATTTAAAAGGCTTAAAAATTAGAGTTCAAGAAAGTGCCTCTGCTTTTGAAATGGTAAAACAATTGGGTGGTTCCCCAACTCCAATTTCTTGGGGAGAATTGTATACTGCAATTCAGCAAGGTGTGGTTGATGGAGCAGAGAATAATCCTCCCAGTTTTTATCTCTCTAGACATTATGAAGTGTGCAAGTATTATATCATCGATGAGCATACCATGATTCCTGATATCCTTTTGGTAAGTACCCATTTGTGGAATAGACTAAGTTCACAAGAACAAGAATGGTTACAAAAAGCCATCAATCTTTCCGTTCCCTATCAAAGAGAATTATGGATCGAATCAGAAAATGAATCTCTACAAGCTGTGATTGAAGCTGGGGTTGAGGTTAGCTACCCTGAAAAAGCAGCGTTTCAAGAAGCAACACTTCCCATGTACGAAGCCTTTAGAGAGGATCCAGAAATTTCAGTATTAATAGATCGTATTCGAAATGAAAAAAATTAGAACCTTCGTAGATAAAATTGTTGAGCGTTTGTTGATTGCCATTTTAGGAATTATGGTACTCAACGTATTGTGGCAAGTTTTTACTCGCTTTTTTACCGATACACCAAGTTCCTTTACAGATGAATTAGCACGCTATCTTATGATTTGGTTGGGTATTTTGGGTGCTGCCTATGTGGCTGGAAAAAACGAACATGTAGCCATTGATTTTTTTGCTAAAAAGTTTTCAGAAAAGAGACAATTGTTTTTGACAAGATTTATTTCAATTGCTGTCTTGAGCTTTGCTTTTTTTGGAATGGTAGTCGGTGGAAGTCGATTGGTCTATATCACCACCAAACTAGAACAATTTTCACCCTCACTAAAAATCCCCTTAGCAGTCGTCTATGGGGTCATTCCGCTCAGTGGAATTTTAATTATTTTTTATAAAATCACTCAAAACAAGAAATAGAAGCTTATGGAATTTTTACCTGTATTAGTACTCGTACTTAGTTTTCTCTTTTTTATTTCAATAGGCACTCCTGTCGCTTGGAGTATAGCAATATCCTCTCTACTAACCATCTTAGTTTCTATCCCCAGCCTAGCTGCAGTAACTACAATTGCGCAACGTATGGGAACGGGACTAGATAGTTTTGCTTTGTTGGCCATACCCTTTTTTGTACTCTCAGGTCAACTCATGACCCATGGTGGCATAGCGGATCGCTTGATTCGTTTTGCCAAAACCATAGTAGGTGCCTTACCTGGAGGTCTCGCTCTGATCAATATTATTTCAGCTATGCTCATGGGAGCCATTGCAGGTTCAGCCATGGCATCCGCCTCTGCTATGGGAAGCATCCTCGGTCCAGAAATGGAAAAGGAAGGCTACGATAAAGAATACGGGGCTGCTGTTAATATTACTTCGGCAACGATCGGCCTAGTAATTCCACCAAGTAATGTATTAATCGTTTATTCTTTAGCGAGTGGTGGTGTTTCTATTGCAGCTTTATTTCTTGCTGGATATATCCCAGGTATCCTAACGGGACTCTTCCTGATGATAGTAGCGGGAGTATGGGCAAAACGCAAAGGATATCCAACATTTAAACGCAGTAGTCTTTCTCAAATTTTAAAAACTTTTGTCATCGCTTTTCCTAGCTTACTCTTGTTGGTTATCGTGATTGGCGGAATTGTGGCGGGTTACTTTACAGCTACTGAAGCTTCAGCTGTAGCTGTACTTTACACACTTATTTTAGGATTTGCTTACAAAGAAATTAGCGTCAAGGACTTACCAAAAATTTTATTAGAATCTTCTAAAACCAGTGCGGTAGTAATGCTTTTAATAGCTGCTTCCATGAGCATGTCCTGGATCATGTCGTATGAAAATATCCCTCAAAATATGAGTGATGTTCTACTTAGCATAAGCGACAATAGAGTGGTGATACTTATTATCATAAACTTACTCCTTCTTTTTGTAGGAGTCTTTATGGACATGACCCCAGCAGTTTTAATTTTTACCCCAATATTTCTTCCTGTAGTCAAGTCCATAGGCATTGATCCAATCCAATTTGGAATCATCATGGTCCTCAATCTCTGTATTGGTTTATGTACCCCTCCCGTAGGGTCTGTATTGTTTGTAGGAATTGGTATTGCCAAAACGAGTATCGAAAAAGTGATAAAACCATTATTACCTTTATTTATTGCAATGATAATAGCATTAATGCTTATTACATTTTTTCCTCAAATTACCTTATGGCTGCCTCATAAATTTGGGTTTTAATGTATGTATAAATGAAAAATTCAGCCCATGAAGAAATTCTACTTTCACAACGCGACTATCCAATTAAAATTTTACAATTTGGAGAAGGAAATTTTTTGCGTGCTTTTGTGGGAGATGTGATCCATCAAATCAATCAAAAAACGAATTATAACGGAGGCATTGCTGTAATTCAACCCATTGAAAAAGGATTAATTCACCTTCTTGACAAGCAAGGCGGTGCTTATACTTTATTTTTAAACGGTATTGTAAACGGTAAACAAATACAAGAGAAAAAACTGATTCAAAATATCGTTAAAACGGTCAGTCCTTATGCAGACTATTCGGCCTATTTGGAACTTGCCAAAATTCCTGAATTGGAATTTATTTTTTCAAATACCACTGAAGCAGGTATTGAGTTTGATGCTGCTGATCAATTAAATGACAGCCCTCAGAAGACTTTTCCAGCAAAACTCACCCATTTGCTTTGGGAACGCTTTACTCATTTTAAGGGCGATCTAAGTACAGGCTTGTACATCCTTCCCTGTGAATTAATAAATTACAATGCCACTTCATTAAAGAAAATCGTCTTACAATACGCCCAGTTATGGGAATTGAATTCTGAATTTATCGGTTGGATTGAAAATGCCAATACCTTTTGCAATACTTTAGTTGACCGAATTGTACCTGGTTATCCCAGGGATAATATTGAATTCTACAAAGAACAATTGGATTATGATGATGCACTTTTAGTAACTGCCGAACCCTTTTTCTTATGGGTAATAGAAGGTGACGAAAAACTAAAAGCCAAATTAAAAGTCAACGAAATTGATCTTGACATCAGAGTAGTGGAGAATCTTCAATCCTACCGAACTCAAAAGGTGCGGATTCTAAATGGAGCGCATACTGCACTTGTCCCTCTATCATTACTTCACGGACATGAAATCGTAAGTGATATTTTCACCTCCGCTTTTACAAAGAGTTTTTTAGAAGAATCCGTTCGAAATGAAATTGCACCTACTTTAGAAATGGATAAACATTCTTTAAATCAATTTACAGAATCAGTTTTTGATCGGTTTAAAAATCCATTCATCAAACATTATTTAGCAAGTATTGCGCTCAACTCTATTTCAAAATTCAAGGTGCGTGTTTTGCCCAGCTTACTGGCATTTCAAAATAAAAATGGAACACTCCCTCCTCACCTCGTCTTTTCTTTTGCTTGTTTGTTACAATTTTATCAAGGGAACTGGAATGGAAAAACACTTCCTGTTCAAGATGAAGAAAAAATAGTTAAAGAACTCAATAACTATTGGGGAGAATCCAGTTTAGAAGATTTTGTAAAAAAGGCACTCTTAAATAAAGCCTTTTGGGATCAAGACCTTAGTCAAGTTTCTGAATTAGCGAGACACTTGCATACTATTTTAAAGTATTTTAAAACGAATGATATTGAAAGTTCATTTAATCTTTACATCCAAAACCTATGAATACTAGAGCACCCATTTTAAAAATACACCCCAAAGACAATGTTGCTGTTGCTCTAGACAATCTAAACAAAGGTTATCAAGTACATTTAGAAGGGAGTTCGTTTCAATTGGTTGAAGCCATCCCTTTGAAACACAAGTTTTCCACAAAGGATTTTAAACCCCATGATTCCATTTATATGTATGGTGTATTGGTAGGTGAAGCTGTTAAGCCTATTTCTCAAGGAAGTCTCTTGACCACAGAAAATATCAAACATAAAATTCAAGATGTTCAAGGCAAAACAGCACCTTGGGAGTGGACTCCTCCTTCAACAGCAAAATGGAAAGCGCGAACGTTTAATGGGTATCATCGCCCTGATGGACAAGTGGGTACGGATAACATCTGGTTGTTTTTCCCCTTGGTATTTTGCGAAAACAGAAATATTGAAACCTTAAAAGCAATCTTTGAAAAAGAAATCAATCCCCCTGAAAAAGAGCCATTACAGGCTTTATTAAGTCAACTGGTTCGAGGAGAAGAACCTAAAAGTGAACCAGAATCAATATCAAGAGAAAACTCAAATCAATACAACAATATTAAAGTACGCTTTTTAACCCATCAAGGGGGCTGCGGAGGTACACGACAAGATGCCCAGTCATTGGCAAGAATGTTAGCAGGATATGTCAACAATCCCAATGTGGCAGGAGCAACTGTTTTGAGTTTAGGTTGTCAAAATCTTGAGATCGATATTTTCAAAGAAGCACTTTCAAAGCTACAGGTAGGAAATAAAAAACCAGTACTAATTTACGATCAACAAACTGAAGGAACGGTTAATGCCTTTTTGTCTAAAATAATTAAAAACTCATTTGAGGAAATAAAAAAAGCCAATTTAATCGAAAGAAGTCCTGCTCCCCTCACTAAACTTACTATTGGATTGGAGTGTGGTGGCTCCGATGGATTTTCGGGGATTACTGCCAATCCAACCTTAGGACACGTTTCTGACATCCTCTCTGACTTGGGAGGAAAGTCAATTTTAGCTGAATTTCCAGAATTGGCGGGTGTAGAACAAGAATTGGTCAATCGCTGTGCCACAGAACTACTTGCATCCAAGTTTTTAGATTTGATGAAACAATATGAAAAAGCTGCAGCAAAAGTAGGTTCGGGTTTCGACATGAATCCATCACCAGGGAATATTAAAGACGGTTTAATTACCGATGCTATGAAATCTGCAGGTGCTGCAAAAAAATCAGGAAATGCACCCATTACAGATGTTTTGGATTATACGGAATATGCCCAAAAAGCTGGGGTTTCACTGCTGTGTACTCCGGGTAACGATGTAGAAAGCACAACTGCATTAGCAGGGTCTGGTGCCAATATCATTTTATTTACCACAGGTCTTGGAACCCCTACTGGAAATCCAATTACCCCGGTTGTTAAAATCAGTACGAATAGTATTTTAACTCAAAAAATGAGTGATATTATCGATTTTGATTGTGGTACTATCATTACGGAAAGACGCAGCCTGGAAGAAGTTGGCGATGCCTTATTGGAATATATCATTAATGTAGCGAGTGGAATCGAAATTCCAAAAGCAGTTCAATTAAGACAAAACGATTTTATCCCTTGGAAACGGGGTGTATCCCTTTAAATATGAAATTAGGAATTGGCATTGTGGGAAATGGGGCGATTGCAAAAGTGCACGCAGCCTGTATTCATGCCCAACCCAATACCTATCTCGCTGGAATCTTAACCCGGAATCAAAAAAATTCTGCTTCAATCGGTGCTGAGTTCGACACAGTAGTTTTTTCAAATCCTAAGGAGTTTTATAAACAAGCAGATCTTGATGTAGTTTGCATTTGTAATGAAAGCGGACGCCATGGGGAGAGTATCACAGAAGCAATCCAAGCAAATAAGCACATACTTTGTGAAAAGCCATTGGAAACCTCACTCTCTAAAATCGATTTAATTTTTGATCAATTAAAAAAAACATCCTTAAAACTAGGAGTGGTTTTTCAAAACAGAATAAACCCAGCTTATAAAGAATTTAAATCAGCTATACAGTCAGGAAAACTCGGAACTATTTTATTAGTCAATACGCAAATTAACTGGTATAGAGATGCTAATTATTACCAAAGCAATGCCTGGCGAGGAACTTTAGAGTTAGACGGAGGTGCAGCTTTAATAAATCAAGGTATTCATACGCTTGATCTATTACTTGATCTTATGGGGGATGTGGATCAAGTTGGGGCAAAAATTGACACAAAAGTTCACGACATTGAAGGGGAAGATTTAGTAGTAGCACATCTTACATTTAAAAAGGGTTCACTAGGTACGTTAAGTGCGGGAACCTGTCTATATCCGGGTCATCCTGAATCTATTGCCGTATACGGCACCAAGGGTAGTATGGTTTTTGAGGGAGGATCAATTCAATCGTGCTCTCTTCCCAATTGGAAATCAAATGCAAAAACGAATTCAAATCAAGGCAGTAAAACTGCAAAAGTAAACAGCATTGAATTACATCAAGCAGTATTGAATGATTTTATCCATGCGGTACTAGAAGACAGACAACCACTAGTCAATATTGATACAGCTCGAAAGTCTGTAGAATTAATTCAATCAATATATCAGGCTTCAAATACAAATCAAATTATTAAATTAGAACAATCATGAAGAAATTTTTACTAACACTCTTAATCGGATTTGGAATCTCATCCTGCAACCATTCAGTAATTGAACTACAACCTATTTCTGAAGCAAATTACAGTGTTAATTCCATTGCAAGTCTAGAACTCAATGAAGCCCTTTTGAATAGTCCATTTCGTTTAATGGCTGCAACTACTTCTGGGAAAGAAGAAATCCCCTATCAACGAAATGAAAACATAATTTATTGGAAAACATCAAGCGATGTCTCAAGTTATAATTTAGAAAAAGAAAAACCTATGGATTATTCTGCTGTTCAATTGGTTGAAAGTGATGAACAGCTTGAAGTATATCAGAATGGAACTAAAATAATTGGTTACCAGACAGCGCTTAAAGGAGTGCCAGAAGGAGTCAGTGAAGCCTATCAAAGAAACGGTTATTTACACCCCGTAAACACCCCCAAAGGAAAACGCTTAACTCGAATTCAACCCGAAGATCATTACCACCATTACGGAATTTGGAATCCATGGACGCACACTCTTTTTGAAGGAGATACTTTAGATTTTTGGAATTTGAATAAAAAACAAGGCACAATTCGTTTTGCCAAACTTTTAAAGAAAAATACAGGACCTGTATTCAGTGAAATTGAAGTACTTCAAGAGCATGTTGTCCTTAAAGATGGAGCTAATAAAGTAGCCTTAAATGAAATTCAAAACATTAAAACAACCCCCCTCTCTAATACCCAATACCTTATGGACATTACCATCAGCTATGAATGTGCTACGAAGGAACCTTTTAAAATAATTCAATACCGTTATGGTGGATTTGGCTGGAGAACAACAGAGGAATGGGACAATCAAAACAGTAGAGTCCTAAGTTCCGAGGGAAATACAAGAAAAACAGCTGATGGTAGTTCGGCTCGATGGTGTATTGTAGATGGAAAATTAGATGAAGGTCATGGAGGGATTCTTATGCTCTCCCACCCCGAAAACTACAACCACCCAGAACCTTTACGCGTGTGGCCAGAAGATCAGTACGGAAGAGGAGACCTTTTCGTCAATTTTGCCACAACTAAGACTACAGATTGGACTTTTGAACCTGGTAAAAAATATACCCTAAAATACCAGCTAATCGTCTATGATGGTAAAATGGAAACTACTACTGCAGATCAAGCTTGGAAGCAATTTGCCGAGCCCTTACATTATCAATTAAAACCTTAATTCATGAAAAAAAACAATATAAACCGTCGATCTTTTATCAAAAAAACTTCAGCAACTGCCTTTGCTGCAGCAGCCATTCCTACTATAGTTCCCGCATCTGTATTTGGAAAAAACGCACCCAGTAATCGCATTCAAATAGGTCAGATAGGCTGTGGACGAATTGCGCGCGTTCATGATATGCCCGGTACCATGCAACACGAAATGGCACAAATGATTGCTGTGTGTGATGTAGATCAAAACCGAACAAAAGATGGCAAAGCACTGGTGGATCAGTACTATGAAAAAAAAGGACAAAAAGTCGATACTAAAATGTACGACAACTACCAAGACATGATTACTCACAAAGATATTGATGCAGTAATCATCAGTACTCCCGATCATTGGCATGCCCAACCTGCAATTGAAGCAGCTCTTGCAAAAAAACATGTTTATTTACAAAAACCCACCTCACTCACTGTGGAAGAAGGACGAGTATTAAGTAATATTGTTCAAGAACAAAAAATCACATTACAAGTAGGAACCCAACAACGCTCATCTCCTCAATTCAGGTACGCAGCTGAATTGGTTCGCAATGGTAGAATTGGAAAAATTCACACTGTAAAAGTTGGTCTCCCAGGCGATCCTCCAGGTCCTATTGCACAAACAGAAGCTGTTCCAGCAGCCTTAAATTTAGACGCTTGGTTGGGCTCTACTCCTGAAATGGACTATTCAGAAATGTTAGTACATCCAAAAGTGGGATACAGTCGTCCGGGATGGCTTCGTAAAGAACAATTTGGGGCAGGAATGATCACGGGATGGGGACAGCACCACTTTGATTCAGCAGCTTGGGGAATGAATACTGAATATACGGGACCCAAAAGTGTAGAAGCTATTGCTGAGTTCCCTAAATACGGAAGTTGGGATGTTCACGGGGACTTTATGGTCAAAGCTGAATATCAAAATGGGATTACCATGCTAACCAGTGGCGGTTTTCCTAATGGAATCCGCTACGAAGGAGAAGATGGATGGATCTTTGTTACCCGAGGAGCCTATAGAGCAACCCCTTCAGATCCAATACCGGAAAATAACGGTGTAAAATCTTTGGATGCTAGTGATCCTAAAATTCTAGATTCTGTTATTGGATCTAATGAAATCCACCTTTATGAAAGTAAAGAACAGCATTTAAACTGGTTAGAATGTATTAAAAGCGGGGAGGAGCCCATTTCACCAGTTGAAATTGGACATCGTGCTTGTACGGTCTGTTTGATTAGCCACATTGCGATGAAACTTCCTCGCAAACTAAACTGGGATCCTATGACCGAGCGTTTCCTTAACGATGCGGAAGCCAATTCTATGTTAAGTCGTTCGCAAAGAGCACCTTATGGAACTTCAAATATTAAATATTAAGCATGATTAAAAAAGGTGTATTTCCTCTGTTGTTATTGTTGCTAGGGTGTGCCAAAAAGGAGAGCAAAATTCAATGGATCACCCTAGATCCTGGGCATTTTCATGCGGCTTTAGTGCAAAAAACAATGTATCCTGAAATTGATGCTGAAGTTCATATTTATGCTCCTGCAAGCGATGATTTAGACTTTCATCTCAGTAGAATTAAAGGGTATAATCAACGTAATGAGAATCCAACTTCCTGGGAGTCTGTAGTTTTTAATAAAGCCAACTTCTTTGAGGAAATGCTTAACAAGGAAAATGGAGGAGTCGTAATGCTCTCTGGAAATAATCAGAAAAAAACAGAATACATCCTTGAGGCCATTGAAAATGGGTTTCATGTATATGCAGACAAACCTATGGTCATTGATCCAAAGGAATACAAGTCATTAGAAAAGGCATTTCGTATTGCGGAAGAAAAAAACCTATTGCTGTATGATATCATGACCGAACGTTCTGAAATTACAACGGTGCTTCAAAAAGAACTCTCTCAGATAGAAAGCGTTTTTGGCACACTTGTACAAGGAAGTGTAGAAGCTCCTGCAATCGTAAAATCGTCCACTCATCACTACGCAAAAGAAGTTTCTGGAAAACCTTTAATTCGTCCAGCTTGGTTCTTTGACACCAAACAACAAGGGGAAGGTCTTGTTGATGTCAGTTCGCATTTGGTTGACTTAACTTTTTGGGAATGCTTCCCAGAACAAGCCATTTTAAAAGATGACATCAAACTGCTTCAAGCAGAGCGTTGGGCAACAGTAATGAGCAAACATGATTTTGAGCAAGTAACGGGTTTAGAACGCTATCCCAGCTATCTGAGTCCTTACGTAGTAAACGACACACTCTTTGTATATGCCAATGGAGCGATGAATTACACCCTTAAAGGACATCATGCTAAAGTGGAAGTCATGTGGAATTTTAAAGCACCTGAAGGAACAGGAGACACCCACTATTCTATCATGAGAGGAAGTAATGCCAATTTGGAAATTCTTCAAACAGAAGAAGAAAATTACATCCCAACACTTTATGTTAATCCCAATCAGGATTTTGATGCTACTACTCTTCAAAATGCAGTCAATTCATTAGCCAAGCAATACCATGGTATAGAACTTATTGAGAAAGGGAATCGTTGGGAAGTTCGCATTCCAAAAGAATTAAGAGAAGGACACGAAGCTCACTTTGCGCAAGTGACCAGACGTTTCATTCAATTCTATAAAAATCTGAAAATACCCGACTGGGAAATTACCAATTTGTTAACCAAGTATTATTTAACTACGAGCGCATTAGAATTAGCTCAAAATGCTGCAAAATAATTACTTTAACTTTTATGAAATCAATGTACCACACCTCGGTGATTCTAATGTTTTCGTTCAACAACCTGATTGCACAAAAAGAGTTTCCTATTTGGGAATCTGAAATTCCTGGTCAACTCACTTCAACTGAATATCAAGAATACAGTACCGGAGGTGACTCAAAGGATATTTTGAGAATTCATCAAGTAGTGATCCCATCTTTAAAAGCCTACATCGTTCCAAAAGAAAAATCCAATGGTGCAGCAGTTCTAATTTGTCCAGGAGGGGGTTATAAAATCCTCGCCATAGACCATGAGGGGTATCAGGTAGCAGAATGGCTCAACAGTATTGGTATTTCTGCTTTTGTATTAAAGTGCCGTTTACCTGACGACCGTATCATGGAAGATAAAGCTATAGGTCCGCTTCAAGATGCTCAAAAAGCTATGCGTATAATTCGTAAAAATGCGAATCTATGGAACATTAACCCCAATAAAATTGGAGTAATGGGCTTTTCTGCTGGAGGACATTTAGCTGCAACACTTTCTACACATTATGATGCAAAAGTTTATCCTAAAGAAAATAAGCTTTCGGCTCGTCCCGATTTTTCAATCTTAATGTACCCCGTAATTTCCTTTCAGGACGAATTAACACATGGAGGTTCTAGAACGAATCTACTAGGTGATTCGCCTTCAAAGAAAGAGGTTGATTATTATTCTAATGAATTACAAGTCAATAAATTCACTCCTATTGCCCTATTAATTCACTCCATCGATGACAAAGCTGTTCCTATTGAAAACAGTATTGCCTATCTAAAACAACTCAAGGCCTTTAAAATACCCCTAGAGCTTCACGCCTTTTCAGACGGTGGGCACGGTTATGGTTTAGGAAGAGGAGGAACGCATTCTATTTGGAGTAAAAATGCAGAAAATTGGTTGAATGTAATTTTAAAGGAGTAAATTATAATTTACAGAAGATTTGGAAGAACAAACTGGCAACTCAGTGAAATTGGTTACGGTATGAGGGGTATGGGAGGTTGGAAAGAATCCGATGACATCTAATCGTAATCATTTTTGGCCTTTTTTGATCAATTTTTAGCTGTTTTTAATAAAACCCTCTATTCAATGTTTTCCTTCTAAACAACAACCACAAACCGATCATCTTTTTGGTTTTTAATCTTTGACCAAGGGGATTTTGCATAAGCCTGCTCGACATATCTATGCTTAATTATTGCTGAGGTCGTTCCATAACCAACTGCAACTTGAATGTCTTTGAATCTTACTTTGATTGTTACTTCTCCTGAAAAAATAGCCATAATAGGTTTTTTAATTAAACGTCATTTATGACCAAGATGAATATGATTTCTCGATTGTTTTAGACGAGCGTCTCGTATTCTAAACCACCGTGTCTCGAGAAGATCGGTTGGTACGCTAAATGCGTTCTTGAT
>Ga0233438_10002167_pt1 | contig 20145 bp, 17 predicted proteins | sample SI_123_September_FD_182720 | JGI IMG/M metagenome (GOLD analysis project Ga0233438, IMG submission 182720) | Seawater microbial communities from Saanich Inlet, British Columbia, Canada - SI_123_September2016_10_MG | ecosystem: Environmental > Aquatic > Marine > Inlet | place: Canada: British...
GGTAGTTCTTAATACCATCTGGCAATACCGGGCTTACTTCTTCTCCGTCTTCAACTTTTTTGTGTAAATAACTTTCTGCTTCTTCTTTGTGCATAATTAGTGATGTTGTGGTTTATAATTCTTGGGCCCAATTGGCTCTGTCTTGTTGATTAAAAGGCCAAGGGGCACCGTTATTTTCGATGTTGCTCATCATATTGTTTAAATCTGTGGGGGCAGCAGATTGTTCCATCACTAGGTATTGTCTCATCTCCATAATAATGGAAAGTGGATCGATATCAACTGGGCAAGCTTCTACACAAGCATTACAAGAGGTACAGGCCCACAGTTCTTCATTTGTGATATAATCGCCTAGCAATTGTTTTCCGTCGTCGATAAAATGTCCTTTGTTTTTTTCTATGTTATAACCTACCTCAGTCAGACGATCTCTCGTATCCATCATGATTTTTCGAGGAGACAATTTTTTTCCAGTTTGATTTGCAGGACACTCGCTTGTACAACGTCCACACTCTGTACAGGTGTATGCGTTTAACAATTGAACTTGATTTAAATCCATCACATCTGATGCCCCAAACTTTTCAACTTCGGCACTGTCATCTGTCGCTGCGTAAGGGTCTGCGCTAGGATCCATCATTAGCTGAACTTCTGCAGTGACATTAGCATTGTTATTAATTTGTCCCTTTGGACGTAAGTCTGCGAAAAAAGTATTTGGAAAAGCTAATAAGATGTGTAAGTGCTTTGAGTAATATAAATAATTCAAAAAGCAAAAGATCCCAATGATATGCATCCACCAGGCTGTTCTTTCGATAAGAATAAGCGAGGACAATTCAATTCCATCGAATAATGGAGCGATGAATTGGCTTACAGGAAAGAATCCTGCTTGTACATAATGTGGGGTATCGGCATAATTTGTTTGGATGGCTAAATCTGCACCATTCATGGTTAAAAATAAACCCATTAAGACCACCTCGAAATACAAGATTAAATCGGCATCTAACTTTGGCCAGCCATTCATCTCATCTTTCCAAAAGCGTTGAATTCGAATCACATTTCTTCTACACCAAAAAATGATCACGGCGATAAGCACTAGAGCAGCACAAACTTCAAAACTTGCAATAAGGAAGTTGTAAAATCCGCCCAAGATAGGGGCGAAAATCCTGTGTGTGCCCGCGATACCGTCGACGACGATTTCAAGTAATTCGATATTAATCAGAATAAATCCTACATAGACAACCACATGAAGAATCCCTGCAATGGGTCTTTTGACCATTTTAGATTGCCCTAAAGCGATACGGGCCATATTACCCCAGCGCTCTTTAGCACGATCTGTTCTATCAATTGATTTTCCTAAATAAATATTTCGCTTAATTCTCCTGACATTTCTAGCAAAATAGCCAACTGCAGTAATTAGGAATAGCGTGAAAATAATATTAGGTAAAAAATCTACTAGCATTTATTCGTTCTTTTGATCTTGATAAGGTTCCTCTTTCTTACCAAATAGTGAAAAGTGAACATAGCGCTTAGGATGCGCTTTAAGGTCTTTGATTAATAGTTCAATTTCTTTCGTACTCGCTTCAATATTATTATACAACTTTTCGTCTTTTAAAAGCTTCCCCATTGATCCATTGCCTTGTTCTAAGTCAGATAATAAAGTATTAAGACGGCCAAGGGTAGTTTCAAATGATCGAATGCTTTGCTTGATATTAGACTGCGCTAAAGAGTCAGACAATTGATTGACATTCTTGCTTATAGCGGCAACATTATCAAGAGTAGTGTTGAGGTTTGCTTTTTGCTTCGTCAATAAATTATCTAATGAAGTAGCGACAGCATTGATGTTTTTTACTGTTCCAGATAATTCTACTAAAGTAACTGATAGGTTATTTCTTCCGTCTTTATTGAGGACTTCATTAACACCGATAAAGAGAGAATCAGCATTTGCTAAAACGCTTTCTAATTTTTGTTGAAGAGGAGCAATTTGTTGATTCACTACATCTGTAAGACCAGGCTTAATGGTTGCTCTAAGGGTATCGCCATCTTTAAGTTTTGCAGCATTGTCATATACTGGAATAATGGCGATTGATTTCCCACCGATTAAACCCGCCTCGTATAATTCTGCAGCGCTATTTTTTGAAAATGAGACATCGTTACGCAAGGTGAAGGAAACTAATATTTTTGCTGAATTAGGGAGGAAATCAATGCCCGCTACCTTCCCTACAGCCAAACCATTAATGGTTACTTTTGTTCCAATTTGCAAGCCTTCTACATTCTCATAAACGGCAAAATGCGTGTTTTCGCTTTTAAACAGAGAAGTCCCATTTAAAAAGTTGAATCCTATTAGGAATAGGAAAATACCGCCAAAGATGATCAGTGCGGCTTTAATTTCATTTGATAGCTTCAATGCGTAGCGTTTAGATTGATTCAAAACTAAGCATTATTTCTCTTTTAGCCTTAATTATTTGGGTGAGATTGCGTCAGAAATATTGATTTTCACTCCATCTTTAAAGGCAACTAAAAACGCGTGCTCATATCCTGCTTTTACCGCTTTTTCTTTTAAAAGTTCTGCGGCTTTGTATTGCTTTACTTCGCCGTAAAAATAACGGTATAAGTTTCCACTTTTTTGACGGCATAGCCCTTTTAAACCCTTAAAGTTTGCTTTAGTCAAGGCTAACATTTTTGAACTGGCTGCAATTTGTACTTTAAAGACTATACCTTTATTGAACGCTTGTGAATTTGTTGTTTTGGCTTCCTCCTTTTCAACTACCGCTGTGGTAGCTTTTTCGATTGGACTCTTGTCCAGCACTTCTCCAGAGGAGACAGAAGCCGCTAACTGATTTTTATAATTTAAAATGGCTCTAGTAATTGAAGTGGCCATTTCTTGCTGTCCTTTTTTTGAATTGAGATACTGCCCTTCTTTTTTGTTGGTTAAAAACCCTACTTCTACTAAAACACTAGGCATATAAGTTTCCCGTAAAACCAAAAAACCGGCCTGTTTCACCGTGCGATCTTTTCTTTTTAAATTCCTTACAAAGCTCTTTTGGATGGTGCTTGCTGCTTCAATACTCTGTCCTTGATAGGTCTCTTGCATCAATAACAAACTAATTACAGACTCTGGATTATTGGGATCAAAACCATCATAAGTGGTTTCGTAATCATCTTCTAGAAAAATCACCGAGTTTTCTTTTTGAGCAATCCTAAAATTGTCTTTGGTTCGGTGCAAACCTAAAACAAAAGTTCCAGCGCCATAGGCTTTTGGGGAGGTGAAGGCATCACAGTGAATTGAAATAAAAAGATCAGCATTGGCTTGATTCGCAATTTTAGCCCTTTTTTTTAATTCTATAAAACGATCGTCTTTACGGGTAAAAATGACTTTGATATCCTTTTGTTTTGCTAATTGAGCGCCAATTGATTTAGTAATATTTAGCGCAATATGCTTTTCAAAATACCCATTGCCGCGGTTACCATCATCCTTCCCACCGTGACCAGCATCTAACACCACTATAAAAGTATCCTTACTTTGTTGTCCAGCAAGAGAAGACCAACCCATTAAAAAAGCGATGATCAAATAACTTAAAGGCCAAAAAGAGGGGTTTTTCTTCATTACTAATAAAAACATAAAACCGACAAAGTCTTTAAAAATATATGTAATTTTGACCTTAGGTCTATTGTTACAAATTTAGCCTTTATCACCTTGCGAACAAAGTCTTTTTATTTATCTGTTCTTTTCTTCTTTTGTGGATTGATTCACTTATTAGCACAAGACAATTTTCCTGCCAAAATTAAGGATAGTCTTCCTTTAATTGACTCGATTGAAGAAATAAAGTTAGATAGTATTAGTGTTCAAGCTAAAGATAGTATACCAGAAAAGAAACCCTTGCTGTTAGATCTAATTCGCTATACAGCGAAGGATTCTGTTAAAATCAATCAGAAAACCAATAAAATAAGACTTTATAATCAGGCCAAGTTAAATTACCAAGACATGGAATTGACTGCGGGTCTAATCGTATTAGATTATACCAAAAATGAAGTTTATGCTGGGCGTATCGCAGATTCCACTGGAACACTAAGTCAAAAACCGGTCTTTATTCAAGGGAGAGATGAAGTAAACCCCGATTCAATTCGATTTAATTTTGACAGTAAAAGAGCTTTGATTTGGAATTCAAAATCTGCCCAAAGCGGCATGAATGTTTTTTCAAGTTTTACCAAAAAGGAGAACGATTCCCTCTATTATATCAAGAACGCTAAAGTCACCACTTCTTCTGATCCAGAAAACCCAGATTATTACATAAGGATTCGACAAGGAAAACTTGTTCCAGGAGGCAAAATTGTCGCCAGTGTAAGTAACCTTTATATCGCGAATGTCCCTACCCCTGTATTTGTGCCTTTTGCCTATTTTCCAGCAGGTGACCAAAAAGAATCTGGTTTTATATTCCCCACCTTTGGAGAGAGTAATCAAAGAGGTTTTTATTTACAAAATATGGGGTATTATCTTCCTTTCTCAGAGTATTTTGATATCAATTTGACGGGAGATTACTATACAAATGGCAGTTATGGTGTTCGGTGGGACACCACCTATAAGTTGAATTATAAATTTTCAGGGAACTTTAGTTTTCGCTATGAAAAACTTGTCAATGGAGAAAGAGGTTTCGAGGGCTATTCTAAATCAACTGTTTACAACATTAGATGGTCACATAAACAAGATTCGAAGGCAAGTCCAAACTCGAATTTTTCTGCCTCTGTTAACTTAGGAAGCAGTGAATATTTCCAGCAGTCCATTAACCAATTAAACAGCTCAAATTTTTTAAATAACAATTTGAGCTCTTCCGTTTCTTATTCTCGCACTTTTCCTAAATATCCAAGGGTAAACATATCGCTAACTTCTAGTCTCTCACAGAATAAAAATACCCAAAGTGCAAATCTCACCTTACCGACCTTTCAAGGGAACATGGAGCGTATTTATCCTTTTGCAAAACGAGAAGGAACTAAAAAAGGGATTATTCAAAACATAAATTTTCAACTTACTACCCTAGCTGAAAGTCGTATTCAAACTTCAGAAGAAAAGCTTTTTACTAAAGCCATGTATGATGATGCGGTAAGCGGTGTTAGTCACAGCATCCCTTTAGCAACAAACTTTAAAGTTTTTAAGCATTTAAGTGTTAGTGCTGGAGGATCTTACCGTGAAATATGGACCCCTAATACAATTGCTTATCGTGATTACAACGAAGTAGATGGGGTTGTAAAAGATACGATTAAAGGCTTTGATGCATTTAGAACTTACAACTATAGTGCAAGTTTAGGAACTACTATTTATGGTACATTTAATTTTAAAGAAGGGAAGAAAATACAATCTATTCGCCATGTGGTTCGTCCCTCGATAAGCTACAGTACTCAACCCAGTTTTGAAAAGTATTATGACACCTATATTGTAGATGCCAATGGCACAACAGCAGAATACACCCGCTTTGAGAATGCACTTTTTGGTTCACCTACTAGATCTTATTCCAATTCAGTAGGGATAACCATTAATAATTCGTTTGAGGCGAAGGTAAGAGATCGAGACACCACCGCAACAGAGCCAAAAAAGATCACTTTACTAGACAACTTAAACATTTCGACCAGTTACAATCTTGCTGGAGAACAATTTCAACTTTCCCCAGTACGTATGAGTACCGCTCTAAAGTTATTTAATGACGAATTAAGTATCAACCTCAACGCAACATTTGACCCCTATGGCTTAGACGAAGAATTAAATCGAATTAATGTTTTTCACATAAAAAATGGCGGTGGGCTTTTAAGAATGACAAGTGCAAATGTCAATATGAACTTCAAACTCAATAATGACACTTTCAAAAAAGATAAAGAGGAAGAAGAGGAAGAGGAAAATGTAGACCAAGACGCGCTAGATTTTTCAGAAAGGGAACGGCTGTCTGGCGGAGGACGTGAAGATGATCTTTTTGGAAAATCAAATGATTTTTCTAATGGTTTATTTAATAAAGAAGATAAAAGTAATGCGATAACAGGAGATTTATATCGCACTGAAATTCCATGGAATTTAACCTTTGCACACTCTTTGACCTATAACAATAATAGAGGACAAAAAGAATTTACCAATAACTCTTTGATGGTTTCTGGGGATGTAGACCTTACGCCAAAATGGAAAGTTGGGGTTTCTACAGGATATGACTTTAAAGGAAAAGGTGTTACTTATACTCAATTTAGATTTGACCGCGATCTGGACAGTTGGCGATTAAACTTTAGCTGGGTACCCTTTAGCAATAGGGCGTCCTGGTATTTCTTTATTGGAATTAAATCAGGCCTCTTAAGCGATCTTAAATATGAAAAACGTCGTGAACCAGATCGTCGACTTTAAAATTCAAACAGATGAAAAAAACCATTGTTACTACAGACAAAGCTCCGGCACCACTAGGCCCTTATAGCCAAGCTGTTTTAGCGAATGACACCCTTTACTTATCGGGACAAATCCCGTTAATTCCTGGTACGATGGAATTAGTTGAAGGGGACCTTGAAGCGGAAACAAAACAAGTGATGCATAATTTAAAAGCCGTACTTGAAGCAGCAGAAATGAGTTTTGAAAATGTCGTTAAAACGTCTATTTTCTTAAGCGACATGAATAACTTTACTGCAGTAAACAAGGTGTATGGTTGTTATTTTGATGATGCAACTGCACCCGCAAGAGAGACGGTAGAAGTGGCTAATTTGCCAAAATTTGTACGCATTGAAATTTCAATGGTTGCAGTAAGATAAGCCTCCCCTACTACTTTAAATCCAGGGATTCAATATGGTAGTCCACTAAACCGTCAATAGGACGTTTTACTACCCTTCCCATCGTTAATCCATAAGCGTCCATTTTTTGCTTAATTTCTTCCTGAAGGAAGTGAGCGATGGAGCCTACAAAATGCACTGGAATACTTTTAGCATTCTCAAATTGCAAAATTTGATGCTGAATAAATCGATCTAATCCATTCATGATAATATTATGAATGTATGGATCTTGTTTGTGCTCAATTAAGAATTTGGCGAATTTCGCCAAATAGGTATTGGGGTTTTCTTTTCGGTAAAGGTTTTCTTTAATGGTATCTGCATCTAATTTGAATTCTGATTCAAATTTAATGGATAGGTGTTTTGGCATTTCATTAAAATAAAACCCTCTAACCAATTGTTTCCCATAAAAGTTCCCACTAGCTTCATCCATTAAGATATACCCTAATGAAATGACACGCTGATCTACCTCTACTCCATCAAAATAGGAACAATTTGAACCAGTTCCCAAGATGCAAACAATAGAAGACTCATTTGGTGCTGCAGTTGAATAAACTGCCGCATAGGTATCTTCTTTGATGATGAATTCACAATCCGTAAAAATCTCTTTGAATACTTTTAGTATGCGATCAACCGTAGATTGAATCCCGCATCCAGCACCATAAAAATAGAGATGAGTTACCTCATCTCTATTTGAATAGATTTGATAATTGTTGATAATACGTTCGTTCAATATAGCTGAAGATAAAACCTGAGGGTTTAATCCTAAAGTTTGAGTTGAAAACAAGACTTCACCAAATTTATCAACTGCAAACCAATCGGTTTTTGTTGAACCACTATCAACGATTAAATACATAATTTATAGCGCGTTTACGTGCTTAGCAAGATCGATCAACTTGTTTGAATAACCACATTCGTTATCATACCAGCTAATGATTTTGAAAAAGTTTTCGTTTAATTCCATCCCTGCACCAGCGTCAAAAATTGAGGTACGATCGTCTCCAATAAAATCTTGAGAAACGACAGCTTCTTCTGTATAACCTAACACTCCAGACATATCGCTGCCAGCATGCTTTTGCATTGCTGCTTTGATTTCGTCATAGCTGGTTGATTTTTCTAAACGAACCGTTAAATCTACTACAGAAACGTTAGCAGTAGGCACACGGAAAGCCATACCTGTTAATTTCCCTACTAAAGAAGGAATTACTTTTGTTACTGCTTTTGCTGCTCCTGTTGAAGCAGGCATGATGTTAACCAAAGAACTACGTCCACCGCGGTAGTCTTTCTTAGAAGGACCATCAACAGTAAATTGAGTAGCAGTTGTTGCGTGAACAGTCGTCATTAAACCTTCAGCGATACCAAAGTTATCATCTAATACCTTAGCAATTGGAGCAAGACAGTTCGTTGTACAAGAAGCATTTGAAACAATTGTTTGATCTGCTGTAGCTTCGCTGTGATTTACTCCCATGACAAACATAGGTGCATCTGCAGAAGGAGCAGAAATTACCACTTTTTTCGCACCACCATCGATGTGTGCTTGCGCTTTTTCAAGGGTAGTGAAAATCCCTGTACATTCTGCAACTACATCTGTACCAAAGTCTCCCCATCCAATATCTACAGGGTTGCGTTCAGCAGAAATTTTAACGCGATGTCCATCAACGATTAAATCTCCACCATCTACTTCTACCGTACCATCGTACTTCCCGTGCACTGAGTCATACTTTAATAAGTAAGCAAGGTGGTCTACCGCTAGAAGATCATTGATACCTACAATGGTTACATCTTCTTGTTTCATGGCAGAACGGAAGACCATTCTACCAATTCTTCCAAAACCGTTTATTCCAATTTTAATTGACATGTTATATAGATTAATTTAATTTTTAAATTGAGAGTATGTCTGTTACACGTAACAGATTTTGATTGATTTCTGATTTTCCTTTAATGGCTTTTTCCAGTGGGGTTAATTGCATTTGATCATTCATCACACCTACCATAACGTTAGATTTCCCGCTTTTAAGTGATTCTATGGCATGAACTCCCATTCTAGAGGCGAGTACACGATCAAAACAGCTAGGAGCTCCTCCACGTTGCATATGCCCCAAAACAGATACCCTTACTTCGTAATAAGGAAGGTTTTGCTCGACATAGGAAGCGAGTTCAAAAACATTTTTACCTGTCTTATCCCCTTCTGCAACAACAACGATACTCGAAGACTTACCAGATTTTTCACTGTTTTTAAGGGACTCGAGTAATTGTTCTAATCCTCTATTTTCTTCTGGGATTAAAATTTCTTCAGCCCCAGCACCAATCCCAGAATTTAATGCAATATGTCCTGCATCTCTTCCCATTACCTCAACAAAAAACAGTCGATTGTGAGAACTTGCCGTGTCTCTAATTTTATCAATTACTTCAACAACTGTGTTGATGGCTGTATCATACCCAAGGGTATATTGTGTACCAAAAATGTCGTTGTCAATTGTACCGGGGATACCAATAACGGGGAACTTAAATTCTTCTTGAAAAATCATCGCACCAGTAAAAGAACCGTCTCCACCGATAACGACTAAAGCATCGATTTGATTATTTTGCAAATTTGCAAAAGCTTTTTTACGACCATCAGGAGTGCGAAATTCTAATGAACGTGCAGAACGAAGAATGGTTCCTCCTTTATTGATAATGTTATTAACACTTCTAGCAGTAAATTTTTCAAAGTTACCATCTATTAATCCTTGATATCCTTGGTAAACTACAAAACATTCAAGTCCATAAAACATACTTGAACGTACTACGGCTCTTAACGCTGCATTCATCCCTGGGGAATCTCCCCCAGAAGTTAACACAGCTATTCTTTTTAACGTCTCGTTCATAATCGGCATCAAATTTAATGAATATAATTACTAACTATGTTATATGGTGAAAAAATTAGGATTTAAACAAAACGACAACGTTTTCAGTTATTCTTATTCACATATTCAACAGCTTCTACCCCCGTTTGACTAAAATCATAATCACTTGATTTTAAGGACTTTGTCTTGATTTTATTCAGTAGCTCTTGAAAAGTGTTGAAATCGACTTGATAGGACATCCCCATTCCTTGAGTATAGCCAAATTCATCTCCTAAATAACGAAAATCATTTTCGCGATTAAAAACCTTTGCTTTTAGCGAACCACTCTCATTTAAAATAAAATCAATTTGAACATCTCCCACAATAACAGATTGTTCTAGCCCGTCGATCGGAACACCAATTTTACCATTAATCAAAATGCGATCACTTAACTGAGTGCTTAGAGTAAGTCCTATACGATCTTCGGTTCTTAAATCAAAGGCAGGGTTTTCTTCCCCTTGCAGGTAGTTGAGTCCTACATTGAGTTTCCCTTGGTTCGACCCTAAAAGAGTGCTAAATACATCAGAAGCTTTTTCGTAAAGGTTATTTGTTATCCCTTGAAATGAAACAGACACATCGCTAATGAAAATCCCTTGTGAAAGAAGAGAGATTGCTTGTAATTGACGTCGCTGTTGATCTGCAAGTCGGTAGTTAATCTCAGAAACTACTATTCCAGTAGTGTTTGGAAAGGAAATATCAAAAACAGGATCATCTGGTTTAATTAAATTCCCCACTAACTGTATCCCAACATTTGTGGGTATTTTTCGATTAAAATTAGGGTTATCTACTAATAAAGCAGGATTTGCTCCTCCTGGAACTTGATAGGTTGCTTCGATATTGAGCTGTGCTTCAAGTGGATCTCCTTCCCATACAATGGTTCCTCCTTGCTCTACAGTAAATTTCTTATCGATCAAACCTAAGTTTTTAAAGTTATAAATCCCTTCATAAGCAATGAAGTCTCCCCAGATATTAAATTTCCCGTCTATGTTTGTTTCAATTAAAATGTTTCCAGCTCCCCTACCCGATAAGGTACTCCCTGAAGATTGATCTACTACAATTTCTACCTTTGCATTGCGGTTAACATCAAGATCAAATATCATTTCAAAGCCTCTAAATGCTTCGTCAATCGCAGATATATCTGCAGTAACCTCCTCTTGTAAACTACTCCCTTTTGTATAATAATCTATAAAAGAAGTGTCTGATAATCCCTTATCCTCCTGCCATGGAATAACTAGTGTGGTACCTTCTGCTGTACTGCCAATTACTTCTAATATTAAGGACTTTGTAGGACCATTAAATCTCGCTTCTCCCGTTAAATAACCATGTCCATAGAATAAGGCATTTTTATCCTCAGGGCGGTCATAGACTAAAAAGCGATTGGTCAAAAGCTTGATATCCATTTCCCATGCATTGAAATTGATATGACTTAGTGAACCATTTAAGTTCGCGCTAGTTTTAGTTTCCTTTTCTATAAGCGAAGCATTATTAAAGTTAACCAAACGATCTCTAAATTGAACCTTGGTGTTATCGACTAACTGATAACGCGTATTAGTTGAAGGGATATACATCCCCATCTGATCTAAATTTGCATCCCCCCTAATCTTTAAATCACCAAGGGCTCCCCAGAGATTTAAGTCCCCGCTCATAAACCCTTTAATCTCTGTTATTTTACCTTTTCCTAATGCAGAGAGAAAAGACATATCTAAGTCTTGCAATTGTAAATCAACATCAACTTTAGGGCTTGCATCTGACATAAAAATATTACCAGATCCACTTAACAATGCTTTATTTGCTACTCTTAAAGATGTCTCTACCTGATAGGTTTTTAGCTGAGAACTCCCCCCTACTTCAAGTGAAAAGTCTCCCATGGGAGTTCCATTAATTACAAGGGACTCCACTTTTAAGTCTGTATCTAATAACTGTTGATATTGCCCTTGAATGATGGAAAAGCTAGAGGATAGTATTCCTTTAAAGTTAAACTTATCTCCTTTTGGTAAAATCTTTTCTAAAGAGAGTTGATTGGTCGCTAGTTTTAGCGAAAAATTGTCTTTTGTTTGATATGCCCCATTTATTTCGAATGACTGATCAACGGTTGACAAGGCCAGATCGTTTACAATAAATTCTTTTGTTGCACTGTTGTAAATGAAATTATTACGCTTATTCTTAGTCAATTGCCAAAGATCTCCATCTAAATCCACCTTCGCTTGGTCCAATTGAAAAAGTCCATTATTTAGGGTTTGATCATAGGTAAAGTCAACAGCAAATTGATTGATGTTATTTAGGCCAAAGCCTCCTGTAAATTGTCCTTTTAGTTTTTCATCAACTGCTCTTATAAAAAATTCAACCTGAGAAATATTAATGTTGTTACCCTTAACCCTATCGGCTTTAAATTGAGTTAAATCGTTTGATTTCCCTGCTAGGGTATTCAAAGACAAACCTTCTACTGTATACCCTTCATAAAGAATATAAGGCAAATCAAAGGATAAACTAGAAGCACCTTTAATCGAGCTTATCTTCCCTTTAAGGGAGATGTTATTAGGGGTTTCAACAGCAGGATAAAGTGCTTGTAGGGCTTTTTTGTTTAAGGTTAAACCAAATTCAAATTGCTCTTCTTTAGCTATTACTTTTTCATAGGGCAATAATAAGGCTTCGCGAATCGAACTTTCTAACAATCGCGGGAGGTTTTGATAGGTGAATTTTCCCGCTAGTGAAAACTGAAATAAATCAGACCCCTCTTGGGTTACTTTATTTAGCCCGTTTATGGAAGAAAAGTAAAGCGCAAAATCCATAAAATCATTTTTAGCTTCTTTGCTTTCTATTAGGGTGTTTTGAAAACGAACTTCTTTTAAAGCGTTTTGATTTCCGATAAAAGTTAAATGGGTGGCAAGGCGAACATCATCATCTGGTGGGGTCCACCCATAAGCAGACAAATCTAATCGCTCTATTTCACTTTTTACAACAAGTTTTTTTTCTGCTGAAAGCAACTCTTGAGAAACTTTACTTTTTAATATGATCCTGGGGTCATTTAAACGCAAAGCAAGATCAAATGCTTCTGCATCCTTTTTTCCTTTCAAGTTTATATTTTGGTAGACAATACTATTCCATTGTAGCGAGTTTAATTGACTGTCCCAATCAAAACTATACAATTTTGAATCTTTTATTGTGCCCGTTAACTGCACTTTACCATTGATTAAATCCAAAGAAGGTAGTGTTTTAAATAAATTCCCTTTTCCTAGATCATTAAATTGTAATTGTTGAGCAAAGGTCCAATCTACCCCTTGCTTTTCTAGCTGCATTGCAGTTTTGACAGTTCCTTCGTTTAAAACCATAGAAAGGGAACTAGTAAAAGATTGATCTTGTCTAAAATCAAACGCTCCCTCAAGCTCTAAACGGGCTAAATTGAATTGATGTATAGGGTGTTCTTGTGGAAACAAGACGTTAGTATAACGATCAACATCCTCTAGGTCAATTGAGGCAACAACATTACTTCCCTTTAAAAATATCCCTTTTTCTTTGCTGTAGCGCAATAAAAGATCACCTTCAAAACGGCTGTGTTTATTTGTCTGGGCGGTCAACTTTACTTTGAGTTGATCTAGAGGGCCAGTTGCAACTCCATTGAATTTTATCTTTCCTGCTGGTAGCTTTATAGAAGTAGAGTTAAATAATGTGGTAGATAAATCTGCTTCTTTAACAGAAACTAAGAACATCCCCTCTTCCATGATTTGGTCTAAAGAGAACTTTGGGGTATTGATCTTAAGTTCGCCTGCCATTTGACCGTTAGGGGTTACAATTTCAAAATCTTCTAAGTGGAGTGTTTTTTTAGTGAAATTTAATTTCGCCTTCAAGTCTGTCAAATCTTCTATATGTGGAGATTGATAATTGAGTTGTGCTATTTGCCCAGTAAGTTGATTTTCGTTGAGTAATATCTTAGCAATGCTTGCATTGATGTTTTTAAAACCAAACGAAGATGCTTTGTTTTGATCTGTGAGAATTAGTCTTGCATTTTCTAGATTAAGCTGGTCTACATTAACTAAAAAAGGTTTTTGTTTTTTTGAGGACCTTTTGAGTCTGTTTAAAAACTGTTGCAAATTGGAGCTTTGCTCTTCTTGGTAAGTCTTGATCGATAAATAGGGTTGCACAATACCGAGGGAAGAAAACTGATAATCTCCTTTTAAAACCCCTTCCAACTCATTTAACTTAAGTTTAAGTTGGCGCACATAAAACAAGGTGTCTTTCTTGTGATCCTTAATTAAAACTTCTCCTAAACTGATTCGTCCGCTTAGATCAATTTTAGCACTTCCTATTTTGATATTTGTTTCAAAAGAAGAATTCAATTGTTTGGTAATAGAGTTCGCCACTTTTGTTTGGACTTTTTCTGAAGAGAAAAACAAACTAAAAGCAATCATCAACAATATAATTATCGCTGAAAGGAAGACGAGTATTTTACGCAGATTTTTAATGAGAAATGAGTAATTTTACAATGCTATAAAGTTACTAAATGATTGAACAAAAACCATGCTATATTTTAGCCATTGAATCCTCTTGTGATGATACTGCTGCTGCAGTGTTAAAAAACGATTTGGTTTTATCCAATATCATCGCTAATCAAACGATCCACGAAGCCTATGGAGGGGTTGTTCCAGAACTTGCCTCAAGAGCCCATCAACAAAACATTGTTCCTGTGGTAGATCAAGCCCTAAAAAAGGCTGGAATCGACAAAAAAGACTTAAGCGCGATTGCTTATACCCGGGGACCGGGACTTTTGGGATCATTATTGGTCGGTACTTCTTTTGCCAAGTCTCTAAGCATGGCCCTCAACATTCCATTAATCGAGGTGAATCACCTTCAAGGACATTTACTCAGTCATTTTATTCAAGACGAACACCCCACCCCTAACTTTCCATTTTTTGGGATAACTGTTTCTGGAGGTCATACCCAAATTGTAAAAGTAAGTAGTCATTTTAGTCTTGAAGAATTAGGTACAACATTAGATGACGCTATTGGAGAAGCATTTGACAAATGCGGAAAGGTAATGGGCTTAGGTTATCCTGCGGGACCCCATATTGACCGTCACGCGAAAGAAGGGAATCCTGCAGCATTTAAATTTCCTATCCCAAAAGCGCCAGAGCTCAATGTAAGTTACAGTGGATTTAAGACTGCGGTAATTAATTTCTTACATAAGAATCAACAAAAAAACCCTTTGTTTATCGAAGAAAATTTAGCTGATCTATGCGCTTCGATTCAATACACCTTGATTGAAATTATCTTTGAAAAAATAAAACTTGCAGTAGAACATACTGGAATCACAGAAATCGCCATCGGTGGTGGAGTTGCTGCAAATTCTGGTTTACGCAATAAACTCAAAGATGCAGCAACTAAATATAACTGGACGTTGCATTTACCGCCTTTTGCCTACACCACAGACAATGCCGCAATGATAGGAATTGTAGGTTATTTCAAGTTTAATGAAAAGCGTTTTGGGGCATTAGACCAAAGTGCCACCGCAAGACTACCGCTATAAATGGATTTATTCTTCCTTCCTGATTTAACACAAACAGATAAAAGGATTGTTTTCCCTAAAGAAGAGAGCAAGCACATCGCTAGAGTGATGCGTAAAACTGCTGGAGATCAATTACAAGTCACTAATGGGAGAGGACTTGAAATGGGGGTTGAATTAGAACAAATAGGTCAAAGTAAAGTCATCGGGAATACTATTCAAACAATCCTTCATCCCCCGCTACTCTATCAATTACATCTGGCTGTCGCACCCACAAAAAACATCAGCCGTTTTGAGTGGTTTCTTGAAAAAGCGACAGAAATTGGGGTTCATCAAATCACGCCACTCTTATGTGCCCATTCTGAACGAAAAGTAATCAAAGCAGAACGATTGGATAAGATTATTGTAGCGGCCCTCAAGCAATCCAAACAATTTTACAAGCCTGTACTCAATCCACTAACTTCATTTAAAGATTTTGTTGCTGCGCAACCAAAGGGCTACATCGCTCATTGCCACCCTGTAGAAAAAGAAAGCTTCTTTGGCGCGATAGCGCCTAAAGGCAATATTACTGTATTAATAGGCCCAGAAGGAGATTTTAGCGCTCAAGAAGTTAGCATGGCCATAGAAAACAACTATAAGGCGATTAGTCTTGGGGAGCAACGTTTACGCACAGAAACAGCGGCAATACTTGCCGTCCATACCGTGGCTTTAAAAGCACAATAATTTTTATTCCTATCTTTAAGTCATGAAATCATCTTCTATTGCTCAAGGGATCCTTCAAGCCATTTTATATCTATTTCTTATTGCGGTAGGGTTCTATGCGCTTTACTTGCTACAATCGCTTATTGCCTATGTTATAATTGCAGCAATAATCTCTTTGATAGGGCGACCTATAACCGTGTTTTTAAGTAAAAAATTAAAATTTGGGAATACCCTTGCTGTAGTCTCTACCATGATCTTTTTTATAACTATGATCTTTGGGTTAATTTCTCTTTTTATTCCGTTAATCTTACAACAAGGGGAGAATTTGTCCTTACTCGATGTCGATGCTTTGGAAGTCAAAATCACTCGTCTTTTTGAAGAAATCTCCACCTATTTTAATTGGGATCAAGCCAACTGGAAAAACTGGTTTTTAGAAAAAGACTGGATGAACACCCTTAATCTTGATGCTTTACCAAAGTTCCTTAATGCGTTATTAGGATGGCTTAGTGGGTTTACCATAGCCCTTTTTTCGATCATCTTTATTTCATTCTTTTTATTGAAAGACGCGCAGCTAATGCAGCGAACGGTCTTTCTTTTTATCCCAACTAAAAATCATCCAAGAATCAAGGCTTCATTTGAAAAAATTAAAGACCTCTTATCGCGTTATTTCATAGGACTTCTTTTACAGATTACAATTCTTTTTGTGATTTACAGTATAGTGTTGGGCATCTTTGGGATCAAAAATGCCTTGATCATTGCTTTTTTATGCGCCTTACTCAATTTGATCCCTTATGTAGGCCCATTGATTGGAGCAGTATTGATGTTAGTTCTTACTATGACGGCAAATCTTGATGCAGATTTTAGCAGCGTGATCTTACCGAAAAGTATTTATGTCATGATCGGTTTTACCATAGGGCAAATAATCGATAATTTCTTTAGTCAGCCATATATATTCTCTACTTCAGTGAAATCACATCCCTTAGAAATTTTTATTGTCATTATGATGGCGGGAATTCTTTTTAGCACCATAGGCCTTATTTTTGCCATTCCGTGTTATACCGCATTAAAGGTCATTTTTAAGGCCTTTTATGCCGATAATAAGATTGTTCAATCCTTGACAAAGGATATTTAATCAACGGTTAGTTGGTTGGTGAAAACAAATTTATCCATTAGAATTACAAGAGACTAGCGATAGCGTTTGGCCAATTGTTGCAAGGCCTCTATGGAGGCCAAAAATTCCTGCTTCATTTGCTGGACTAGATCTTTTACTGGCAAGACATTGCTAATCGAAGTTACCCCCTGCCCTGCTGACCAGATGGTCTTCCATGCTTTTGCTTCGGCTTTAGCTGCATCTAATTCACTGCCAAAATCAATTTTTTTTGAGTTACCCCACATTTCTTCTGTGATTCCCATGGCTTCAAGACTAGGGCGTAAAAAATTCGCGCTCACCCCAGATACCGCAGCGGTATAAACAATATCACTGGCATTGCTGTCGATGATCATTTGGCGATAGCCATCATCAGCATTAGACTCTTCCACATTGATAAAGCGAGTGCCCATATAGGCTAAATCGGCCCCCATTTGTAAGGCAGATGCGACATCTCTACCGTTTGAAATACAACCCGACAATAGAATGGTTTTATTATAAAAAGAGCGAACTTCTGCCACGAGTGACATGGGGTTGGTCACCCCTGCATGCCCACCTGCTCCCGCAGAAACCAGGATTAAGCCGTCTACGCCAGCTTCTGCTGCTTTTTCGGCATGGCGCTTTTTAATGATATCATGAAAGACTAAACCGCCATAGCTATGCACCGCATCAACTAATTGTGACACAGCGCCTAAAGAAGTAATAATCAAAGGGACTTTGTGCTTAACACAAATGGCTAAATCAGTTTCTACCCTAGGGTTAGATTGATGTACAATCAAATTCACCCCAAAAGGAGCTACCTTTTTCCCCGTCTCTGCTTCAAAAGCAGCAAGGGCCTCTTTGATTTCTATTACCCAAGATTCAAAACCGTCTGTGGTGCGTTGATTTAAGGCTGGAAAAGTTCCTACAATTCCATTTTTACAACACTCAATGACCAATTGTGGGCCTGAGATAAGAAACATTGGAGCTGCAACAACGGGAAGAGACAACTGGTCTATAAAGGCTGCTTTCATCTTACTATTTTAATAATAAAGTCCATTCAAAAGAAAACTTAGATACCATTTGATCTTGTTGATTCATTCCAATAGCATGTAACCAAACTGTTTGTGGTTCTCCCGTCTCAACAAGGGTCTTTATGGCATTGCGCGCTTGTTCACCTTGATCGCAATGGAAAATGATTCTTCCGGTGGCTTTTTTCGTAAAAGTCGCTTTGTTGTTCAAAACCAGCATAGAAATATTTTTCCCCGATTCCCTAATCTCTTTTGTCAAGAGAATCCCAGTGGGGAACTCTGCCGCCATTCCTTGTACTGCCCAAAACATCGAACTGTAGGGGTTTTGATTGATCCACCGGTGTTTGACGCTGGCCGTAGCGCCTTGATCGTCTATATGGATTAATCGAACGCCACAAATCCACGCGGCAGGTAGCTTCAATAATGTAAATAAAGTGTACTTAAAATATTTCATTCTAATTCAATAAGTGTCGAATTTAAAGTTTATTTATTGATTGCTAAAGGAAATCAACTTTTTAATTCTTGATTGAGAAGGCTGTATTATATAAGAATAATGATTGCAGAAGGCATTGAATTTTCACACTATCATACAATTACTAATTTTCCCCACTTACCTCCTTTGCTAGGGGACGAACTAAGCCCTTGGTAGGGGTAATCTATTTTACTTTTATGGGAGTGATAATATGTATTTATCAAGCAATAATAGGACAAAATAAATTGTTGTCAAATAAAAAACCCTCGTAAGAATTTGCTCTACAAGGGTTTATAATTGTAATTAAAAATTACTTGTGATCGCGATAGGATTCGAACCTATGACCGTCTGCTTAGAAGGCAGATGCTCTATCCAGCTGAGCTACGCGACCAAAGATAATAAACACAGCGCTTTACAGCGATTATGGTCTTTTGAATGATTTAAGATTGACCCTCATTTACGTTAATATTTACGTAAAACTTAAAAAGGCAGGAGTAAAACTCAATTCTTTCGCTCGCAAATATAAAACCAATTTTACAAAATTCAATGATAAACTTTGTCTGTCTGTCTAAGGTCGACAAGATTTCTTAAATTTGAAAAAATACCTTCTTTATGAAAAAACTACTATCCCTTTTATTTGTGTTTACTCTTGTTGCCTGTGGAGGTAGTGATGATGATACTAATCAGGAGAGAACAACGGACCCTTTAATTGGAACTTGGGACCAAGTTATTTTTAATACTGCTTATCGTTATGAATATGCTGATGATGGTCAAATGTATGAAATTGATGAAGATGGTGAAAAAAGTATAATTATGGGAACAACATCGCAAGCTCTTTGGTCAAATCAGGGTGATACAGATTTAAGTTCCTTAGAACAATATTATTTATTTGCAGATGATAGCCGTGAAGACGGAGATTGGATGACAGATTGTTACGTATTCTCTGATGATTACAATCGTTTTAGAGACTGTGATTGTACTGAAGAGGACATTCGCGAATCTTGTGATTGGTCTCTTCGCGTAGTAGATTAATCAAATTTAGTTCTGCTAACCTCCTTACCTCCTATCGGATAAATCTCACTTGTCCACTCCCCTGTTTCTTCCTTCCTGTCAATAACTGAACATCTAAGAAAAGAGGTTTATCTTCACTTGACTCTTCTGTCGTGTGTTTGAGTCTTGGGAGTAAATACTGTAATCCTATTTGGAGCATCTTTAGTTTTTGGTCAGTTGTCATATTGTCTATGTCTAAGGTAGACACTACATTGTCCATTACTCCTTGTAACTTGTTTTTTACTTCTGTGGTAAGTTTGTTTGGGCTTCCTTTGGGGCGTGGCATTATTTTGTAATTTGGGTTTAACAATAAAACTGTTTATTATGAGATTATTTCTAAATATGGTAGGTTTCGCTGCCTTTGCTTATGCTTTATATTTTTCTTTTGTAGAAGTTGAAGGTGTGTTAAACAATGTTGTTATGGCACTTTTTGGACTTGGTATGTTTGTAATGGCTACTTCATATCCAAGTACCGCTGTGCCTTTAGCAGGAAAAACACCTGAATAAATAGATTGTTGTTTTTTATTCAGTAGGATAGAGGTGTACAGGTTTCCGAGTTATCCCATACAACCTTATTTTATTTTTTGCATTCCTCAATCAAAGTAAGC
>Ga0233438_10002170_pt1 | contig 20133 bp, 15 predicted proteins | sample SI_123_September_FD_182720 | JGI IMG/M metagenome (GOLD analysis project Ga0233438, IMG submission 182720) | Seawater microbial communities from Saanich Inlet, British Columbia, Canada - SI_123_September2016_10_MG | ecosystem: Environmental > Aquatic > Marine > Inlet | place: Canada: British...
TCAGTATTTAGCTGGATACCTGGGATAGCTTGGAGAGCCTCGCCAAGGTTAAGAGCTGGTAAACTGTCAATATCTTTAGCAGAAATTGCATCAACAATTGAATCTGCATCTCGTTTTACATTTAATGCGCTTTCGAGAGAACTTCGGATCCCTGAAACTTCAATAATTTCAACTTCATCTGCTTTTTTATCTTCTTCAATAGCAGCTTGAACTTGTGCAGCTATTAGTGAAGGAGTAAACAATGTGAGTAGGATGCTTGCTGAATAACCATATATTTTTGTTTTTTTATAATAATTAGTATTACTTTTTTTCATATTTCCCATGAAGATCTCGCTTATACTGATAAATGTAATGTAATTTATGACTTTGTTAATTATACGTTAAACGATTGGTCATTAAATTGCAACACCGCTCAACATCAATCACGCTAATTCTTTCAATATCATTCAAAAAGTATTAAAAACAATACATAATTTTTATCTATTAATACGTTTTTGACCACCGGTGATTGTTATTGATTGTTTTTTTTGGCAATATTATTATAAAGTTATTGAATTTTGAAAAATATGTTATTTATTCGTTGTATCGCGAATATAATTTAAATCATTGAGGTGTTAATAAGTGGATATACTAGTCAACCGTTGCAATTACTCCCTAAAGATATGCTACAAGCGCTTTCTTTTCCTGTCGAAACTCCCATTGGAGAGGTTTTGTCAAAATATAAAATTCCTAATGATGTTTATTATATTTTCATTTTCAAGTTTCGTCAGTGCTGATATTTCAGCACAATCTCCGCTTAAAATTGCAGACAACGGCCTTTACTTTGATGGTGTAGATTTAGATTATGGTACTGTTTCTCAGGCTAATACTGGCGATGAATATGATTTTTTCTTTGGTCGCAGTATTTCTGCCCACGGAGATGCGGTTAAATCATACAAGCATTTTGTATTTATGACATGGTATCGGGGCGGTAAAGACGACAGACATGTCATGTTAACTCGTTTAAACACTCTCACAGGTAAAACAGTAGACATAGAGTTCCCACACCAACACACAGGTTTTAGAGGTAACCCACTTATAGGTGAATCACACAACACAATTGGAATCGCGGTAAGTCCTATTAATGGCACCATACATATGGTGTATGACATGCATGCTTATGATGATAATAATCATGATGGTGTTTTTAAAGATGATTTTTTTCGTTATTCATATAGTTTACCAGGCGCAGCTGATGTATCAGATGAAGACTTCACTCTCCAACAATTTGTGAAAGATACAAGCGAAATTAGCCAAGGTGTCGATGACTATAAGCATCTAGTTATGACAGGAGACATATCCGATAAAAGTAATTTTGCTCGGTTAACATATCCTAAGTTTTTTGAAACAGATGATGGAACATTATTATTGTATATGCGTTTGGGTGGTAATAATAACGGTGCATACTTGTTTAATCGCTATGATGCAGACACCGAGAAATGGTCTAAATTTACAAAGTTCAACGAAAATAATCAAAAAAACCTTGGAAACGAATATAATTGGGGTCTGTATGGCAACATGAAATATCTCAATGGTAAGCTTCGCATTGGTTTTCAACAGCGCAGCAGCGACAACAATGATAAATATAAATACCAAAATGGTGTTTATTATGCATATTCTAACCACCCTCAAGGATTTGGTGACTGGTTTAATCATCGCGACGAATCCATTACTTGGCCTTTAATAAACTCAGATGAAATCAAAGTGTTTGAACCAGGTGATTACATTACTCACGAACAGCCAAACTCCGTATATATAGTAAAAGACTTCGATTGGACAGTAACCGCACGTGGGGATATTCACACTATTAGTTTAGTAAAAACTAATACATCTTCTGCAGATGCGACAAAATTTGGATTTGCAGGTATAGAACAAGAACAAGTCTATATTCACGCTTACAAACCTGCTGGCGCGGATGAATTTATTATCGATACCGAATTTGTGGGTGCTTCTGCTATCTATACATCAGGTGATAACATTTATATTATAGGCTTGGAAAATGGTAGACCTTATATTGAAGTTGCTAAAGGTGGTACTAATGAATTTACTCGAGCTTATACATCAAATTCTGGCCCTGTATTTACACATGGAACCATTTATATAAATGATGGAATGGTATATTTCTACTTACAGGAAAATGGCACAGGCAATGCAAGACCGTTATATCTTCAAGTATTTGACTTGGGTATTTCGCAGGTAGTAGTTGATAGTGCACCGACAATAGCTTTTTCCAACACCAACTTTGAGTTACTAGAAGGGTATGACGAAGTAACGATTTCAGTAACGGCAAGCTCGCCAGATACTAATCGCAGTATTACCGAAACAAGGCTTTACCTTAACGATACACTGGTCAGCAGAAATGATACAGCGCCCTACACTTGGACATTTGCAGATGCTGCGTTAAAGGGGCTAGTCGCTGGTAGTTATACTCTGCGAGCAGAGGTTACTGATAGCGAGAATGAAACTGCTGAAGCTTCAGCCACAATCTCGGTGATTGATCCTACACCAACCGTCAGTTTTGCTAAAGATACGTTTACATTAACAGAAGGCTACACAGCGTTTTCTCTGAATGTCAATGCAGCCACCCCAGTTTCAGGACGTACCGTGGCAGAAGTACAGTTACTCGTAAATGATAACGTCATTCGCAGTGAAACAGTAACCCCTTATCAATGGGGGCATAATGCTGATTTCCAGGCTGAATTACTTAACTTCCCAGTAGGCACACATACGTTAAAAGCGATCGTTATTGACAATGAAGGATTAAAGGCAGAAGCGACTGCAACATTAAGTGTGCAAGAGGTCGTTGTGGCACCCGTTGTTACTTTCAGCCAAATCCCGACCTCAATACAACAGGGTTATAGTGATTTGATGATTATGGTAAATGCCACTACCCCAATGAGCACACGCACAATAGCGCATGTTAGCTTGTTTGTTAACGATGTCGAAATAGCACAGGTGAACGCTGCACCATACCAATGGACTGACAGCATGAGTGGTTTAGCATCATTGACAGTGGGTACATATCAACTCCGTGCAGTTGCTACTGATAGTGCCGGTGTAGAATCAGCCATAACAGGACAACTTGTTATTGCTGCGCAACCATCTACCACACCAACACCTACGCCGACACCATCACAGCCAAGTTCCGACGGAGGCTCTGGTGGTTCTACCTCATTATTAATGTTGGGATTAATGTTGCTATGCTTGTGTAGAAAGGTAGTACGTTAGTATTATCTTAACCATATAAGAAAAGAGCATGTTTTACATGCTCTTTTTTTTGACTGATATCGTTATAATTTCAATGTAACACCTAATATTACATGTTTATCAAAAAAGACTAACTAACATAAAAGCTCTCTTTCCTTAAGCAACATTTATCGCGGTATTGCTAGTTTAATGATCACCTCCCAAGCCGACAATCATGTTGTTGTCTATGTTCTAAGTTTTACCCATACTTAATTACACACAACTATCCATAACAGGCAGCAGATCAAACCCGAAACCTACTCAAATCAAGCCAACATCAACCACAATCTGTAAATTAATGAGTTATCTTGACTGAAAATGACTTAAATGTTTATCTTTTTGTGGTAGAGTTAACGTATTGTGTTTTTTTTGTTAAACAATTGGAGTTAGCTATGAAAGCAACCTGCCTCGGTGCTTTATCAATCCTTTTTACATCATTGACGTTACCCACATTGGCGAATACGTTGCCTGACATTTTATCTAGCGACACTGATTATTTAACGGATTTCTCTTATGCTGGATATAAATTTGGCACGACACCTCTTCCTACTGCTACCGGTACAGTCATTAATGTAACTGATTATGGAGCAGTACCCGACGATGCCATTGATGATACTCACGCGATTATCAAAGCAATTGATGCTGCTAATTCAACAACTGGAAATGTCATTGTGCGTTTTCCTAAAGGCCGTTTTATTATCAGTGATTATATTGAAATTACGCGTAGCAATTTTGTTTTACAAGGAGCTGGCAGCGGCAAGTTAGGCACGGTTTTTTATTTCCCAAGGCCATTGAGCATGGTGGATGATAAAGGGAAATTAGAGGAAATCCGTAAATACCTAAAAAAATACGATAAACGCCAGAGAACCCCAACTGAAAACTTAGATATTTTATATTCTGAATATTCATGGACAGCGGGCTATTTGTGGGTTGGCCCAAAAGGCAACCGTGGTTTCGCATATCTTGATGAATACAACACTCCAGCATCTGCTGATTTGGCGATGGGACAACAAGGTGCTCGTGGCGAACGGATATTGTCTGTCTCCGATACGAACAAATTTAGCGCAGGGCAACGTATCGAAATTCTATGGCATAACCGCCAAGGTAAAGAAGGTGCGCTGATTCAGTCTATCTACGGTGATACCGATTTGGCTATCGGTTCTCGACATTGGACAAACCCTGACAAACCTCTTGTTAAACAGCGCACAGTAGTTGAAGCTATTAATGGCGATAAAATAACGATTGCAGATACATTACTCCATGATATTAACATGAAATTACCAGTTCATATTAAACAATGGGAACCAATAGATAATGTAGGCATTGAAGATATACGTTTTGAATTCCCAAGTGCAGCTTGGTTTGGTCACCATGTAGAAGCGGGCTACAATGGTATTTACCTCTCCGGTGTCGCCGACAGCTGGATCCGTAACACAAGTTTCGAAAACGCAGACAGTGGAGTCATTACCTATGACAGCGCCAATGTAACTATTTCAGATCTAAATTTCACTGGTGATAAAGCCGGTCATTACGCGGTACATTTAGGCAATGTACATAATTTTTTGGTGCAGGGCTTACATATTTTCACGCCAGTTGTGCATACGTTTACTTTTAATACACAGTCTACACGAAGTGTTTACAAGGATTCATTTGCCTACGCTGGTGTTGTGCTCGATCAACATGCTGGTGCTAACCACCAGAACTTGTTTGATAACCTAACTTTGAACATCGATGTTCTACCTAATGCTACACGCCCAACATACCCTTTGTATAACGGCTCTGGCGCAGGGTATTGGCAGCCGGGGCATGGTCGTTTTAACACGTCTTGGAACCTCAAGCTCAATATTCGCAGCGGTGTTTTGAGTGGACAGAAATTACATATAGAAGGTCTTGCTGAAGGTCCTGACGCTCGTGTCATCGGCTTATCTGGTAATCGTGAACTCACCCTAGAATATTTTCCTACACCTTATGTTGAGCGTCTCAACGAACGAGTGTCGGACATACCCTCTCTTTACGATTATCAATTACAACAAAGAGATTAAGGAACACCAGCATGTATATCGGGATTGACTTAGGTACATCGGGCATTAAAGCAGTACTCACCTCGACCACCGGGGAGATTATTGCACAAGCGACTGCTGGACTTGAATGTAGCCATCTGCACCCATTACACAGTGAACAACACCCACAAGATTGGGTGAATGCATTGCATTTGGTTATGGCAGATTTGCAACAACAGCAGTCGTTGGCGCAGGTGCGCTCGATTGGATTGAGCGGACAAATGCATGGAGCGGTTTTACTTGACGTTCAGGGCCAAGTATTGCGTCCTGCCATTTTATGGAATGATGGACGTAGCTTTGCTGAGTGCGAAGAGCTGTCAACTCATACAACGGATGCGCTCAACATCACAGGCAACCTCATTATGCCTGGCTTTACCGCTCCTAAATTATTGTGGGTTAAGACCCATGAGCCGGATATTTTTGCACAAATTAATAAAGTACTCTTACCTAAAGACTTTCTACGTTATATTTTATCTGGTGAATACGTTACCGAAATGTCTGACGCAAGCGGCACTATGTGGCTAGATGTTACCAAACGGCGCTGGAGTAAAGAGATGCTAGCTGCTACTGGGCTATCTGAAAAACATATGCCAACGCTATGTGAAGGTAGCGAAGTCAGTACGCAAGTCACTCCTGAACTATACACCAAATGGGGATTACCAGCTAATGTCAATATTGCTGGTGGTGGTGGTGATAATGCTGCAGGTGCCGTAGGTATCGGCTTAGTCGAACCTGGACAAGCGATGCTATCTTTAGGCACATCAGGCGTGTATTTTGTAGTAACAGATACTTATTCTTCTGCACCACGTAAAGCCGTACATAGCTTTTGTCATGCATTACCCAATACGTGGCATTTAATGTCAGTCATGCTAAGCGCAGCTTCTTGTACTGACTGGCTGTGTAAGTCAATTATAAATACCGATATCAATACGATGTTCGAACAGTTAGACCAACGCACCGATTACACGCCAAGCAAGCTATTATTTTTACCTTATTTAAGTGGCGAGCGCACTCCGCACAACGACCCAGATGCCAAAGGTGTCTTCATTGGTTTAACGCAATCCACCACTTACCTAGATATGTTTCAAGCCGTGTTAGAAGGGGTAACATTTGCGTTTAAGGACGGTTTTGATGCAATTCATGAGGTTGCACCAGAAGTCGATGAAATCAACATTATTGGCGGTGGAGCTAAAAGCCCCTACTGGCGTCAACTGATCGCTAATGTATTACAATCCCCTGTGGTATATCGCGAGGGCAGTGAAGCTGGAGCTGCCCTAGGTGCAGCTAGGCTAGCGATACTAGCTGATACTGATGCTTCAGTAAGCGACGTCTGTGCACCGCCTGCCGAACTCGACAGACATACACCAGACTCAGCGTTAAATACCCAATACCAACAAAAATATGCGCTATATCAACAGCTATATAAGCAACTTTACCCTATTTTTAAGCAACTATAATCTTCAATATGATAGGTAACAACATGCAAAACTATTTTAACGATATTCCTCATATTAAATTTGAGGGACCAAACTCAACTAACCCTCTTGCATTTAAACATTATGACGCCAACGAAATCGTCGCAGGTAAACCAATGCGTGAGCATTTGCGATTTGCTGCATGCTACTGGCACAACTTCTGTTGGGATGGCGCAGATGTATTTGGTCAAGGCACTTTTAACCGCCCGTGGTTAACAGCAGCAGCACAAGCCAATCCAATGCAAGCAGCAAAAGATAAAGCCGATGCTGCATTTGAGTTTTATCAGCGCTTAGGTATTGATTATTATTGTTTCCACGACATTGATGTTGCGCCTGAAGGCAATAGCGTCAAAGAGTACGTTGAGAACCTTGCCGTTATGACCGATGTGCTAGCACAAAAGCAAGCGGAAACTGGTCTCAAACTATTGTGGGGCACGGCTAATGTATTTAGTAATCCACGTTATGCTGCAGGTGCAGCGTCTAACCCAAACCCTGAAGTATTTAGCTATGCGGCAACACAGGTTTTTCATGCAATGAATGCAACCAAAACTCTTGATGGCGCTAATTATGTACTATGGGGTGGACGTGAAGGCTATGAAACACTATTAAACACTGACTTAAAACAAGAACGTGCACAGCTAGGACGTTTCTTTACAATGGTTGCAGAGCACAAACACAAGATTGGATTTACAGGCGATCTCTTGATTGAGCCTAAACCACAAGAGCCAACCAAACACCAATATGACTATGATACTGCTACCGTACATGGCTTTTTACAAGAGTTTGGTTTAGAAAAAGAATTCAAAGTCAATATCGAGGCTAATCATGCCACACTCGCTGGGCACTCATTCCACCACGAAATTGCAACGGCTACCTCACTAGGTATTTTTGGCAGTATTGATGCAAACCGTGGTGACCCACAAAATGGTTGGGATACTGACCAGTTCCCGAATGATGTTGCAGAGCTGACATTAGTGATGTATGAGATCTTAAAAGCGGGCGGATTCACCAACGGTGGTTTGAACTTTGACTGTAAACTACGTCGTCAAAGTAACGATGCTGCAGATTTATTCCTCGGTCACATTGGTGGCATGGATGCGCTTGCAATCGCGTTGAAAAAAGCTGTGCGTTTACTCGACAATGACGTCTTTGCCCAAAGCAAAACAAACCGTTATCAAGGTTGGTCGAGTGATTTTGGTCATCGTGTTATGAACGGTCAACACTCGTTAGAAAGTTTAGCTAATCATGTGATTGATAATAACCTATCACCAACACATGTGTCTGGGCAACAAGAACGCCTAGAAAATGAGTTAACTCAACTACTATATCGCCCAGAATAATTGCGGGCAAACCGCTTAAGGTAAAAGGAAAATTCATGAATAGACGTCAATTTGTTTCAGGCTCTTTGCTATTAGGTTCAACAATCACGTTATCTGCTTGCCACAGCACGCCAGAGACTGAGGTGAAAGCCGGTGTTCTGCAGTCATCTCGTAACGAGATCATGCCATTAGCTGAGAGAAAGAAATGGTTGGCGTCATTTTCATGTAATATCGAACAGTGGTTTCGACCAATGCCGTTTTTGCAGCGTATCGCTGCTGCCAAAGCTCTGGGATTTTCTGCTATAGAAATCTGGAACCCAAACAGCCCTAAGAACGGTAAAACGCCAGAAGCAATTATTGCTGAGGTTCGTAAACAAGGTATGCGGCTCACCAGTTACTCTCCTAACCCACCTAACTTTGCAGATCCTGCTAATGAAGCAGCCTTTTGGGAGTGGCTCGAATTAGCTATTACCTCTGGCAAGACCTTAGGTGTGCCAAATTTTAACGTCACAGGTCATAAGCTCGTTACCGGATTAGACGAGTCGCAAATGATAAAAAATTATACCGCTTTATTAAAACAAGCTGCACCAAGGCTTGAGGCTGAAAATATGGTTGCCACCATTGAGCCATATAATCCCTATACCCATAAAGGTCACTTCATATACGGCAATGAACCCGCACTGAGTATTTGTCGTGAAATTAACTCTCCGGCGGTAAAACTCAACTGGGACTTTTTTCACATGCAGCGCACTAATGGTAATCTCATTACACATCTTGAAAGTGGTTTTGACCAAGTCGCTTACATCCAGCTCGCCGACTCGCCATATCGCAATCAACCTGGCACTGGCGAAGTCGCCTATGGCAATGTGCTTAAACGGTTACGAGCACTTGGCTACAAAGGCTATATTGGCGCTGAGTTTTTCCCACTAGATAAAGATGTCGAAAAAGCGGCGTCGGATATCGCATATCTTGCCAAAGCTATAAATCTACAAGCACCAATCTCATAGGTAATTAAAATGAAAAATAATAAGTCGTGGTTTTTTATATTGATATCTTTAAGCCTATTGGCTGGATGTGCCACAACCGCGATACCTAAAAACCTATTAGACCCAACTTTATCTGAATTTCATAACATTTATGATTATGGCGATGCACAATATGTCGATGGGGAGTTAGTGTTGCAAGCAACCAAAAACTGGTTCTTTATGACCCAAAAAACATATGCTGATTTTATTTTAACAGCTGAAGTACTCCTACCTGATGTAACTGAATACAGTAACTCAGGGATCATGTTTCGCAGTCAAATACGTAATTCAGAAAAAGGTCCTATGGCAATAGGCTATCAAGTCGATATCGACCCGAGTGATAGGAAATGGACGGGAGGCTTATTTGATCAGAGTCGAAGATTATGGCTACACCCAATCCATCCAACGCGTTCTCACCCTGATGAGCATTTTCTGTTGAACTATACACCCACTTGGACAACTACCATGGCGAATGCCTATAAGCATTTAGAATGGAATCACATTCGTATTGAATGTCGTGGTAATGAAATCAAAATTTATGTCAACGAAGTGCTAACGACGCATGTTTTAGACAATACTGATGCAGAAGGCTACATTGGCTTTCAGCATCATGGAAGCAAAACACTACGCGAAACTGGACACTCTAATAATGTTGTAAGATTCAGAAATATTAACGTTATTGAGTTTTAAAAAACGCGAAGATAGTTACGTTTACTGAGGAGCACCTATGTCACATCTAACAATCAGTAGAAGAGTATTTATTGGTTCAATCGCCTATTTGGTCACAGCACCGACCTTGGCATTTGTGCCTTTTGCAAAGGTATCAGATAGTGCCTTACCGGTAACCACTGATGGACAATTTTTTACCGCATCAGAACTGACGATACTTGCAGATATTGCAGAGTTCATGATCCCAAAAACCGTCACTCCTGGTGCTACTGATGCTCATGTCATTGCCGTGTTAGATGCTATGATGTTGACATGGGCAAGTACCAAAACGCAAACGCAGTTTAGGCAACTAATCAAACAAATCCAGCTACTATCAAGTGACACTCTAGGTGCAAGCTATGCGAAACAGCCACTGGAACAACGAAGCAAGTTTATCGCAGAATTAGATAAGCAAGCGTTCCAGCATCCAGACACTCAGATTTCTATGCATTACCGCAAGTTTAAAGACATTGTCTTCCACATCTACTACACATCCAAAGAAGCGAACCCCGATTACCAGTTAATCCCTGGCACTTACAAAGGCTGTGTTAGCGCTGATGAATTAAGTAATAAAGGTCAAACCCTATGAAACAAAAATATGATGTCATTGTCGTTGGTTCCGGTATAACCGGAGGCTGGGCAGCCAAAGAGTTTTGTGAAAAAGGCTACAATACACTCGTGATTGAGCGTGGTCGCCACGTAGAACATGGTGGTGAGGAATACACCGATATGCAGGCGCCCTGGGATATAGAAAATCGAAATAAGGTCCCTGAAATATTTGATGAACAAGGCCGATACCAAACGATTAATGATAAAGGGTATTTTAAAAATGCAACCAAGCAGTTTTTTGCTGATGATAAAGAGCACCCTATATCTTACCCCGATGACAAACCTGTACGTTGGGTGCGCAGTTATCAGCTAGGTGGACGTTCTGTAACGTGGGGACGCCAAGTGTTACGTTGGGGGCCAAAAGATTTTATAGCAAACGCCAAAGATGGCCATGGTATTCCTTGGCCAATTGGCTACGACGATTTAGCACCTTGGTATGACTATGTTGAACGTTTCATTGGCGTATCAGCAAACCGAGACGGTCTTGATGTATTACCCGACGGCGTGTTTCAAAAACCATGGGAAATGAGTTGTGCAGAACAGTACATAGCTAAAAACATTGCCAAACATTATGATGATAGACGGCTAATCATTGGCCGTGCGGCGAATATCACTGAGCCGACTCCAGAACAAATGGCATTAGGCAGAGCGCCGTGCCAAGCTCGTTCTTATTGCAAACGTGGATGCACATTCGGTGCCTATTTTAGCTCGTTATCGGCAACACTTCCTGCAGCCAAACGGACAGGTAAGCTCACTATTGTGACAGATGCGGTTGTGGAATCTATTTTGTATGATAACAAACAGCAACGTGTAACTGGCGTAAATATTGTTGATACAAATACCAAGCAAACACGTCAATATCACGCGCGCACAGTATTTTTGTGTGCATCAGCCTTTGCCTCGGTACAGATCTTATTAAACTCGACTTCTGAGCACTTCCCTAATGGACTTGCTAATAGCAGCGGTATGCTGGGTCATTATATCATGGACCATTTTTCTGGTGTAGTTGCCCATGCCGAAGTACCCGGGTATGAAGATAAGTTTGCCTATGGTCGCAGACCAATAGCGACCTACATTCCAAATTATCGCCATGAAAAATTAGCTGATGCAAATTTTGTGCGTGGCTATGGCTATCAAGCTACAGCACAACACCGCCGCAATACCGGGACGCATGCAAAAAAAGCAGGCATTGGCGCCGCAGTAAAAGATGCTAGTATGCAACCGCAACCGTGGCGTTTTTTAGCTATTATGTATGGCGAAATGTTGCCCTACTTCTCCAACCGAATCAGCTTACACCCTAACAAAAAAGACCAGTGGGGAATACCATTATTGCATGTAGATGCGGAGATTCATGAAAACGAACGCAATATGATCAAACGCGCAAGTTTAGACATCGTTGAAATGCTCAATACCGCAGGATGTACTGATATTAAAGTGAATCAAGTGCCTGATGATGAGCACATCCAGATTGGCGATAGGATCCATGAAATGGGCGGTGCATGTATGGGTGCAGATCCCAAGACCTCAGTACTTAATAAGTGGGCACAAAGCCATGATGTACCTAACCTCTTTGTGACAGACGGGGCGTGTATGTCATCTTGCGCCACGCAAAACCCCTCACTTACCTACATGGCAATTACGGCACGTGCGGTGGATTATGCAGATAAATTATTAAAGCAAGGGGTTATTTAAGCCTATGCACGCGTAAAGTCGAGGGCATGGGAATGTTCTCTCTGGCTTGATCTCGATTTGGGTGCATTGCCTCCCAGCTAATATAGTATTGCGTAGAGGGACTGGTTTGTTCGTCTCGCATTGGTAATACACGCTGCGGAATATCATTATCTACATCATATTGTGTTATCGCGTTGGGTAAATCGCTTTGGGAAAAGTGACTAGATAATACTTCTAGAGAATTTGCATCAAGTATCCACTGCCAATCATTGTCATGGTATTTTGCTGGAACAACAATCTGCTTAGCGCTGTTGATAAATGCTGGTTGGCTCGTGATGATGGGTAATTTGAGCGCACCGCCTTTGTCTAAATCGACACGTGAATTTTTCCAGTCTGATACTCGAACCTCACGCCATTCATGACCTTCTTTGCGACGCAAATACACCTGTGTGTTACCTTGCTCATCATATTTTTGATACGTCACCAAAACGCGCTGTTCACTATCAAAGCCAATCGGAGTTCTGCCATTGAGCAAACCACCGTGCATAGGTACCGGATCTATCACCTCACTATTAGCTAATTGTATTGGCAGCCCTATTGGCTCTCCGTTAGAGGTCTCCCAATTGACCAGATCGCGACTGCGAGCATATGACAGATCGTGATTGCTAGATGCAATCGGTGTCTCCCGCCACACAAAGCTCAAATGCGCATAACCATCTGGACCAAATACTGGGCCGTATGGATATACACTGCGTTGCCCTTGCCCATCAAGCACTGGTTTTTTATAGGTATTGCGCCATTGCTTTGCGCTATTATCCCAACTCAAATAATACCACGATCCACGATTACTGGAACCATCTCGGTATTTAAAAAATAATTGTCTTTGCCGATCTACAAAAAAACCAGGATATGTCATGCGCTCTTCATGCGCAGCAGATACCATCTGTTTGACTGGTATTAAAGAACGAGGATCATATGGCTTTGTCGAACGAAAATAGACCAGAGGATTGGTATGGAGATTCCCGACAATATGAATATGCCCATCTGCATCAAATGCCGCAGTAATACTGTTATGAGCATCCCAGCCGAGATAGCTTGGCAGCTTGTGATAAATCCACGGAGCACCGTTCACATCACCTAACTGCCTCAGCGCCACACTCATTTGACGAGAAGCATCGTAATAAGCAACCAGTTGATAATCACCTTGACTAATAAAATCAAACCAAACGCGTTGGCCAGCCCAAACAAAGTCTATTGCTTCAGCCCGAGCAGCTGAGGTATCTTCAGACCCAGATGTGGCTGCTACTACCACGTGCCACATTCCCAAAAATATACAGATTAATGCAGCACGCAGTGAGTTAAGCATTACAGTGACCTATACAAAATCATCGCGGTGGGGATTAAATGTATCAAGCAACTGACTGTCTTGTTCTAGGGCAACAACACCGTGCGCTGTTCCTTTGGGAGCTAAAAATGAATCACCCGCTTTAATGGTGCGCTTTTCATTACCCAGTTCAACTTCAAATGCCCCAGCTAGACAAATCGCAATTTGATCGTGTACGTCATGACTATGAACCTCACCTACCGCATCTTTATCAAAATTCACACAAACAGCCATTAAACCATCAGTGTATGGCATAATTTTACGTTTAATACCGGGTTCAACACGTTCCCATTCAACATCATCGCTGATAAAAAATTGACCGTCAGCCATTGCTCTATTCCTTATTAATTTATATTAAAAGCTTTTAGCACATTACAACAGTTTCAAGTCACCATCAATCAATATCAATCAAATTATAGTATTTGCGAGTTAATTTAAATCATGCGTTTGTTGGATTTGCTGACGTAAGCGTGAAGGTGAAATCGCAAATAGTGCTTTAAACTGCTTACTAAAGTAACTATGCTCGGCAAAACCACACGCTTCAGCAATATCGCTAATCGGTCGGTGCGACTCAATAATCATACGCCTCGCGTTTTCAAGGCGCACTTGATTGATAAATTGCTTAGGGGTTTTGGATAACTGTTTCTTAAAGCGTCGTTCTAACGCACTTATAGACAAAAAACTGATCTCGGCAAGTTTTGCCACCGTGATTGACCCGAAATAGTGTTGATGAATGTAATCAGTTGCCGTTTTAATATCGTTAACAGCAGCAAGCAATGGCGATGTTTCATTTAAATGCTGCGTAAATCCATAAGAACCAATAATATCTTGCGCGGCATTACGTAAAGGGCGTTTATAAGTAGAAAACCAACCGTATTGACCATTTTTTAGCATATTCATCTCTAAGCGCTGATCAATACTCTCGCCACTAATCACCCTATCATCATCAATCAGATATTGACGAGCCAAAAAGTACGGCGTAAAGCTCAAATCCGTTTTACCTAGCACGTGTTCAATATGCTTGTAGTCGTATTGTTCCAAAAATGCAGTATTGGCATACACAATCCGGCTATCCCTATCTTTTATCCAAAACAGTATATTTGGCATAATATTTAGCATATCTATAATTTGTTGCACCCCAACATCATTCAAGAATGCAGCAGAATCTTCTTTTTTATTGACGTTCATTATTATCAACTCAGTTATAAGAGGAACCCATAACGCCGAATTTATCATACTTTAGACCGATTTAATAATATCCATATATGTTATTAACTTGTTAAATTAGGGTTAATTATTTATTTAACGGTATGGAATATATGGAACATCGAAAACTTCGTATGGGTATGGTCGGCGGCGGAGAAGGCGCGTTTATTGGTAACGTACACCGAATGGCGGCTAATCTGGATGGACAGATAGAGTTGGTGTGTGGCGCCTTTAGTTCAAATGCAGACAAAGCAAAGCGCTCTGGTGAGGCCTTGTTTTTACCCGCTGACCGTTGCTATGCAAGCTATGCAGAGATGTTCAAAGCAGAGCAAGCCCGTGATGCTGATAGCCGCATGGATTTTGTCGCCATAGTCACGCCGAATCATTTGCATTTTGATGTGGCGAAAATGGCAATGGAACACGGATTTCACGTGATTTGTGACAAACCAGCCACATTTACACTCGCTGAGGCGAATGAACTTGCAGCGGTGATTGCGAAACATGAACGTTTGTTTGGCCTAACCCACACTTACACTGGTTATCCCATGGTCAAACAAGCCCGTGACGAGGTTCAAAAAGGCACACTAGGCAAAATTGTTAAGGTCGTCGCACAATATAACCAAGGTTGGCTCGCCGCAAGTGCTGATACCAACAATAAACAAGCTACATGGCGTTTAGATCCTACACAAGCGGGTGTCAGTTGCTGTATGGGAGATATTGGTGTTCATGCAGCGAACCTAATGGAGTACGTTACTGGCCACAACATCACAGAAATATGCGCCGACCTACATTCAGTTGTGTCTGGCAGAACATTAGATGATGATGGCACCGTGCTTGCCAAACTCGATAATGGCGCAACCGGTATTGTTACCGCTAGCCAAATCTGTATCGGAAATGAAAACAATCTGACTATCAGCGTCTACGGTGAAGAAGCAGGCTTGAGTTGGCGCCAAGAAGAGCCAAATACCCTGCTTCTAAAATACAACGACCAACCAACACAAATCATCCGTACCTCTGTGGGTGAGTTAAGCCACGAATCCACATTAGCAACTCGTACTCCAGCAGGACACCCTGAAGGCTACTTAGAAGCATTTGCCAACCTATATGTGCGCTTTACAGAACAAATCCGCGCCTTTCCTGAAGCTCCGAAAGGACTTGAACCTATCCCAGGCGTTGAAGAAGCAATTCGTGGAATGGCGTTTATTGAAAACGCAGTAAGTGCGAGTCAATCAGATGTTAAATGGCATCCCTTTAAAACCAAATAATAATAGTAAACTAAGGTAGAACATTATGAAAGAAATCCGTGGACCTGGAATATTTTTAGCACAGTTTGCCGGTAATGACGCGCCGTTTAACGACTTAAATACCATCTGTCAGTGGGCAGCAGAGCAAGGCTTTAAAGGTATCCAAATGCCATCATGGGATGGACGTTTATTTGATTTAGAAAAAGCGTCCACCAGCCTAACTTATTGTGACGAAGTTAAGGGGACGTTAGCCGACCACGGCTTGACGCTCACTGAGCTATCAACGCATTTGCAAGGGCAGCTTGTAGCAGTTCACCCAGCCTACGATGCAATGTTTGATGGCTTTGCCCCCGAAGCAGTTCATGGGAACCCAGAAGCTCGAACCGAATGGGCTGTTGCACAAATGCATATGGCGGCAAAAGCCAGTCAAAACCTTGGTCTGACCGCGCATGCAAGTTTCTCCGGCGCGCTACTTTGGCAAACCATGTATCCATGGCCACAACGCCCAGCTGGGCTGGTTGAAATGGGCTTTGCTGAACTGGCCAAACGCTGGACCCCTATTCTCAACGCGTTTGATGAAGCTGGCTGTGACGTATGTTATGAGCTTCACCCGGGTGAAGACTTACACGATGGAGTGACTTTTGAACGTTTCTTGGAAGCGACTAACAATCACCCGAGAGCCAATATTTTGTATGATCCAAGCCACTTTGTCCTACAACAGCTAGATTACCTCGCATTTATTGATATTTATCATGAACGTATTCGCGCTTTTCATGTTAAAGATGCTGAGTTTACGCCATCAGGTCGTAGTGGTGTGTATGGCGGCTATCAAGGATGGATTGACCGTCCAGGACGCTTCCGTTCATTAGGTGATGGCCAAATAGATTTTAAAGCGATTTTTAGCAAGCTTACGCAATACAACTTTGATGGCTGGGCCGTGATGGAGTGGGAATGTTGCATGAAACACCCTGAAAATGGCGCTAAAGAAGGAGCTATTTTCATCAACGATCACATCATTCGCCCCACTGATAAAGCCTTTGATGACTTTGCTGATAGTGGTTCAGATAACGCTTTAAATAAATCAATCTTAGGTTTGAAATAAGGAATCATAATATGAAAGTAAATGAAAATAATTATATACATACTAACCGTATTTTTATCCTAAGTTGCTTAGCATTAATTGTGACAGCCATGACGTTTGCTATTCGTGCTGGTATTGTCCCTGAGTTAGGAAAACAATTTGAGTTAACTAATACTCAAATTGGATGGGTGATTGGTATGGCGTTTTGGGGATTTCCTGCAGCAACTGTTTTGGGGGGATTTCTATATAATAGTTTTGGACCTAAGAAACTATTGTGGGTCGCCTTTGTCTGCCACGCTACAGGCCTTATATTAACTATAATTGCTAATGGGTATTACGGTTTATTATTTTCAACGTTTTTGGTAGGTTTTGGTAATGGAGCCGTAGAAGCAGCATGTAACCCACTCATTTCAAATATGTATAAAGAAAATAAAACTACAATGTTAAATAAATTTCATGTCTGGTTTCCAGGCGGCATTGTAATAGGTGCATTGGTATCTTATGCGTTATCTAGTATGGGTTTTACCTGGGAGTATCAAATAGCAATAATGTTATTCCCAGCAACTATTTACGCATTTATGTTAGTTGGTTGTGAGTTCCCAAGTTTGGATGTAGAAATAGATACCACTTCAAGCAATGCTAAAGCATTATTAAGTCCATTGTTTGTCTTTTTCTTTCTTGTAATGACAATTACTGCAACAACAGAATTAGGTACGCAAGGATGGATTAGTGAAATATTAGCGACTTCAGGCGCTACGCCAATGCTAATACTAGCATTGATTACTGGAATTATGGCAATTGGTCGTTATTTTGCAGGGCCTTTAGTTCACAGTTTGAATCCAGTTGGAGTATTGGTAGTATCTGCTTTATTATCAACACTTGGTCTATTTTTACTAAGCCAGTTTAGTGGTGCTATGGTATATGTCGCTGCAGTAGTCTTTGCACTAGGGGTCACTTATTTTTGGCCTACGATGTTAGGGTGTGTTGCCGAATACTTACCTAAAACAGGTGCTTTAGGCCTTTCTCTAGTAGGGGGTGCCGGCATGGCTGGTGTTGCAATTTTTAATCCAATTATTGGAGCTTGGGCTGATGAAGCTAAACAGAATGCAATATCTAATGGAATTAGTGGAACTGAGCTAACAATTGCGTCAAGCCAAGCGATTCTCTCAAATTTATTGGTATTTCCAATCTTACTAATATTCATGTTTTCTGGATTATACTTATATAGACGCAAGTCAGTTAGACAATCGTAACGAAAATTTATATTCACAACATCTCTAATCTTGATCGCGTTATATTAAATAGGTTGTAATCCCCCAAAAAAATGTGGGGGATTACACACGCGTCAGGCTGAGTCATAACTAATTCACTAGACACGATTTAGTTCCATGTGGACTACACCTAATATTGCTGTGATTACCTCCCCCATTCCTTACCACCCATTTCTACCAACCGAGAAGAAGCTCTTCGAAAGGAAAAGGCGAGATCGTTGGCGGACGAAAATTGTGCCAGTGACACACCAACTCTACCCGTCGCCGACCACTCATAATACTCCCCCTCTTTAGTGCGGATCATGGTAGTTGCAAAAGAGCTCGAGTTGCCTCCCTTTTCATTCACAATCAATTCTTCATCGCCGTCAGTGGTTTGGACTTGTGCTTCAAAATCAACAAACAATTCGTCTAGCGGGACTTGCGCCACCAGCACCAGGCGAGTGCGAGATTCATAGCACGCGTCAATGAGAGTCACAAATCGTCGCGCTTCGTTGAGGTAATTACTGTCTAATTGTGGGACACCGTCCATGATGAGAACCGGAAATCGGCGGCAGAGTGAAATATAATCGGCCGCCCCGAGCGGTTGATAGCACAACTCGGAAAAGTCAAACCAAGCGCACCGGTCATTCATTCTGGCAACTTGTACGTTGCGACCAAAGAGAACGGGAATACTCTCGGCCTGAGTTTCGGTCGTCGTGTCACCAAATATTTCTTCCAACTGCGTATGTATGTTGTTATTGATATTATTATCGCCACGAACATCCTCGTTTGACCAAAAATAGGATTGACCATCCGCTTGAGTTTCAAGTCTATAATCCTTACCGAGATCCTCCATTGAGATAATGTCGGACGTATGTTTCAACAGTTCAATGAACGGCAAAAAGAGGGATCGGTTTATGCCTCCCTCGTACAACGCATCGGGAGATCGATTCGAAGTGGCCACCACTACGACGTTCAAATCAAATAAAAATAAAAACAGTCGCTTCAAAATCATAGCATCGGCAATGTCTGTCACTTGAAACTCATCGAAACACAGGAGTTGAGATTCTTGTGCCAATTGTTGCGCAATGATGGGAATCGCATCACCTCGTGGGTGTTTTTCTTTGTAGACAAAGATCCGATGATGAACGTCTAGCATGAATTCATGAAAATGGACGCGGCGTTTGGTAACCTTTGCTTGGATGTGATTGTCGCTGTGGGCGTCATTATTACGGCAAAAATCATCATCTGGAAGCGAAACCGACGCATAAAAGAGATCCATTAGAAAGCTCTTGCCGACCCCGACCGAACCATGAATGTACAAGCCTCGAGGCGGTGGACCAAAAGACCACAAATGAAACTTCTTTCTAAGAAAGGACTGCATGGATGCTAGGGGTTGTGACAGTAAAAGTGATAATGGACTGCTACTTGTAGAGCTACTCTCTATCGGATCGTGGGCGACAGTGGGTACTGGTGGGAGCGAAGCAAGAGACTCATGCAGGGCATCGAATTTTGCTACCAGAGCAACTTGAGCGTCATCTCGTCGCACCTTCCCCGCGTCAACCATGAGTTCATACGCTGCTGTCACGGGGCCTGTCGAGAAGCACTGCGTAGCGACGCGATGTTTTGCTATTAACTTTTTCATCATCGTCTGCACTTGAGACCAATCAACTTATAAACATGGTAGTACGTTACGCTAGATGTCTGTATGGGGATCAAATGGATTATTATTAGAAACTCAAGTTTCAGGGTTAGACATTTATAACGTCAAAAAAGCTTATACTCTTTGTATTTTGCTTCAAAATGTATTTTAATG
>Ga0233438_10002171_pt1 | contig 20131 bp, 17 predicted proteins | sample SI_123_September_FD_182720 | JGI IMG/M metagenome (GOLD analysis project Ga0233438, IMG submission 182720) | Seawater microbial communities from Saanich Inlet, British Columbia, Canada - SI_123_September2016_10_MG | ecosystem: Environmental > Aquatic > Marine > Inlet | place: Canada: British...
GACAGACCTGAGTCGGTCAAGCGTGTGACGCCGCCCAAGAGGATCATTCCAAAAATAACGACGGCGCAGACAGTTAACCAGCGAGCGATCCACCGATCGTTGTTATCAGTAACATGTGGGTACACGAATTTCTCCTTGTTTGGTCTCCTATTTTAACCGATTCGAACGCTGGTATGGGATGGCGTACACTGCCCGCCCCTAAATTTGGAACACGACTATGCCCCTGCTGCGCCTTGACGAGGTTGAACTCCACTTTGGCAGTCATGTCATTCTGGATCGAGTCAGTCTGAATTTAGACCAAGGGCAACGTGTGGGCTTGTTGGGCCGTAACGGCGCGGGTAAAACTACGCTGTTTAAAATTTTAGCGGGAGAGCTGACTCCAGATGGCGGTGAGCGGTGGCTCAAACCAGGGGCCCGACTAGCCCGACTTGAGCAGGAACTACCCGACGGCGAAGATGTCACCGTGTACGACGTTGTTGCTGGCGGTCTCGAAGCTGCCGGACAACTACTGGCTAGATACCACCAGATTATTGCTTCTGGATCAGAAGCCGATATGGATGAATTGGCCAACATTCAGCAGGCCTTGGAGGCCGAGGATGGCTGGCAGTTGCAACAACGCGTTGAAACCGTGATTTCTCAGCTGGGCTTGCCGACAGACACATCGATGGCAGCACTTTCTGGGGGTTGGCGCCGCAGAGTGTCCCTCGCAAGAGCCCTGGTTACCCAACCTGACATACTCTTGCTCGACGAGCCTACAAACCACCTCGACATACCAACTATCGAGTGGCTGGAAAGTCATCTCAAAAGCTTCAGAGGCGCATTGGTCATCATCAGTCACGACCGGCGCTTCCTGCAGAATTGCGTGACCAGCATGGCCGAGCTAGAACGCGGGCACTTGTCGGTATGGCAGGGTGACTATAGGGGTTTTCTTCAATTCAGAGAGCAGGAACTCGCTTCCGAGGCTAAAGCCAATGCCCTCTTCGATAAAAAATTAGCCGAGGAAGAGGTCTGGATTCGCCAGGGCATTAAGGCTCGGCGAACCCGCAATGAAGGGCGGGTGCGTGCCTTAGAAGCGCTGCGAGAGGAACGCTCCCAGCGTAGAGAGAGACAAGGAACTGCGAGTTTCGGTGTGGAAGATGCCAGGGCCTCAGGGAAGCTGGTGACCGAACTAAAAGACGTCAGCTTTTCTTGGTCCTCGCGGCCCATCGTTGATCGATTCTCCACCATTATTCAACGCGGTGATCGCGTTGGTATCGTCGGTCGCAACGGTATTGGCAAAACAACGCTGGTAAAACTCCTTTTGGGCGAACTAGCCCCCGAAAATGGTGAGGTGCAGGTCGGCACACGACTGGAGGTGGCCTACTCTGATCAATTAAGGGGTCAGTTGGACCCCGAGGCGAACTTGATTGATAACATTTGCGGGGGACAAGAATTTATTGAAATCAATGGTCGAAGACGGCATGCCATAAGTTACCTAGGCGATTTCCTCTTTACACCTGAGCGGGTTCGCACACCCGCCAAGGCGCTATCGGGGGGCGAGCGTAACCGCGCCATTCTCGCGAAGCTTTTTACTCGACCTGCAAACCTACTCGTACTCGACGAACCCACGAATGATTTGGATATAGAGACCCTCGAACTGCTGGAGGAGATTTTGTCCGAATTCAAAGGAACACTTTTGCTGGTAAGCCACGATCGCGATTTTATGGATAGTGTCGTGACCAGCCTGCTGGTAATGGGGGAGAACGGCTCTATCGAAGAACAAGCCGGGGGCTACAGCGATTGGGAGTCTCGGGGTGGCCGCCTAGTGGCCGAATCCGTCGATGGAAACCCAACACCAGCTGCCAAAAAGCTGACCATCATTGACAATGATCTAACCGCAACCAATCCCCCAAGAAAACTGAGTTACAAAGAGCAGCGCGAATTGGATGGCCTACCAGCCCTCATAGAGGGCTTAGAAGAACAAAAGACTCAGCTAGAACAACAAATGGCAGCACCTGACTTTTATCAGCAACCCAAAGACGTTGTTCGCCAGCACCTCGATAATCTCGAGCAGCTAACGGAACAACTGGACGGTGCTATTGAGCGCTGGTCAGAGCTGGACGATTAAAAACTTCCCTAGAGAACAGAACTCACCGCAGCCACCACTCGATCCATATTCGCAGCGTTCAAACTGGCTATGTTGATTCGGGATGAATTTAGCATATAGAGGCCGCGCTCAGATCTAACGCGATGGGCCTGATCCTCCGATAGGCCCAAGAAAGAAAACATGCCGTTCTCTTTGGCGATAAACCCAAAATCTCGCCCCGTTGCGTCCTCAAGGCGACGCTGAAATTCAGATCGCAGCCCGTTAATGCGGGCGCACATTTCAGTCAACTCAGTCTCCCAATCAGTTCGCAAAATCGGATCGCCCAGAACCCGCCCCGCCAACAACGCACCGTGCGCGGGTGGCATGGAGTAAATGCGTCTGGCAGCCGCCTTGGCCTGACTCACAGTAGCTTCAGCGGTTCGCGCATCGGGGCCAACAAAGATGGCCAAGCCGGTACGCTCTCGATACAAACCCATATTTTTGGACAGTGAAGCTGCGATAACTACCTCGGGGAGGTGCTCAATAAGGTAGCGCAGTCCATAAACATCAGCATCGAGACCTTCACCAAATCCCTGATACGCCAAATCGACCATAGGCGTGAAACCTTGATTGGCTGCCATGTCGGCAATCTCACGCCATTGCTCAGGCGTTAAATCGGCTCCACTCGGGTTATGACAACAACCGTGAAGCAACACAATATCCCCAGATCCCGCAGTCGCTAAATCTTCGGCCATAGCCACGAAATCTACGCCATGCGTCGCTGGATCGTAATAACGATACTGAGCCAACTCGAGCCCTGTGCTGGTAATCAATGGAACGTGCACCGGCCACGTAGGATCGCTCACCCAGACTTTACCCTTTGTGCCCGAAGCTTTGAGAACTTCTGCTCCCAAACGCACGGCACCGCAGCCACCCGGAGCCTGAACGGCACCAACGCATCCCGCTCGGGCCGCCAAAACATCGGCGCCTACAACAAGCTCGACCAGCCCACTTATGAAGCTAGAATCACCCTGCGGCGGGATGTAGGACTTGGTCTGCTCCTCATCGATAAGTTGATGTTGAGCCAATCGAACAGCATTAAACACAGGGCAGTTCCCGGACTCATCCATATAAATACCGATGGTCAGGTCCACTTTGTCGGGATTAGGATCAGCTCGGCACTCTGCGGCCAGGCCGAGTATGGAATCGGGCGGCAATATGGGTAATTCTTCAAACATGATAATTTCTCGAGGTCCGTTAGCGAGCGGGGGTGAATTATGAATCAGCAGCAACCTCGCTGCCAACCACTGAGCTGACTTCTGAAAGGCCATAGGGTGTAACCCTGACCACCGCCCCAAGGTGATAAAGGTTTGTAGCACAATGCGGCGATTCAGACACAGAATGAGTTTTAATCCGACTCATTTATGGCGACAGATAACGCTTAATTGGCTCAGGTAGCGACTGAGCACGATATCGCCGACAGAAAAGGCGGTTTCAGCTTTACCAAGAAACTCGAAGTTATTGCAATTTTGTAAAGAGAACGACGCGACCAGGCATTAAGCTTTTGGGTTTTTACAATGGATAAATGGATGGATAAATTTATAGCGCAAGACCTGCAGCAACTGCAGGAGCGCTGGGCAAATACACCCTTAGAACCCTGGCTAGCGGAATTACCCACCCAACTTGCCCAAGGCTTCTCTAGTGCACGTTATGGCGACATCCCTCGCTGGTCTCAAGCTTTATTGTCCCTGCCTAAAATTCAGGCAGAGACTGTCAATCTCGCCAGTGAACGCGTCGGGTGCACGGGGCCTCTCTCAGAAAGTGAGCGAGACCAACTCACCACCGGCTTACAAGCTTTACACCCTTGGCGCAAAGGGCCCTTTGAGCTTTTTGGTCTACACATTGATACCGAATGGCGTTCCAACTGGAAATGGAATCGCCTGGAGGGTGCACTGAAAGACCTCTCTCAGCGTCGTGTATTAGATGTCGGTTGCGGCAGTGGTTACCACAGCTGGCGCATGCTGGGAGCCGGCGCAGAGGAAGTAGTTGGCATAGACCCAAGCCCACTATTTAACGTGCAATTTCGAGCAATACAGCACTATTTACAGCAGCCAAGTATCAATGTTTTACCCGTCACGCTTGAGCAAATTCCGCCCAAACTGCGCGCTTTCGATACTGTCTTTTCAATGGGAATTTTGTACCATCGCCGGTCACCATTTGATCATCTGATCGACCTTCGAAATACGTTGCAAAGTGGTGGTCAACTGATACTTGAAACGCTGGTCATTGAAGGCGGGCCCAACACGGTGTTCATTCCCCCAGACCGTTACGCCAAAATGGGCAATGTTTGGTGTCTACCCAGCCCTGTGACGCTTCATGGATGGCTTGAAAAGGTAGGATTTCAAAATGTGCAAATTGTCGACATCAATACAACCTCGCTGGAAGAACAGCGCACAACGCCCTGGATGACTTTCCATTCTCTGGAGCAATTTCTTGATGGCGACAATAAAAAGTTAACCGCCGAAGGACACCCGGCACCGGTACGCGCGATATTGACTGCCGACGCACCTTAATAGCAATTTCTCAATGAAGGGGACGTTTGGCCGGAACCCCACTAAACACAATTTCAAAAACCTCATCAAAACTGCGTACAAAATGCACGGTCATATTTGCCGTTAGGTGGTTAGGCAGCGCTTCGTAGTCACCACGATTGGCAAGAGGTATTAAAACCTCGGCTATCTGAGCGCGGCGGGCCGCAACAATTTTTTCCCGAATGCCCCCTACGGGAAGCACTTGGCCGGTTAATGTCAGTTCGCCAGTCATCGCTAACGGGCGCTTTATTCGCTGATCTCGCGCTAAAGATACGAGTGCAGTCGCCATAGTAATACCGGCGCTAGGCCCATCTTTTGGCGTAGCCCCTTCAGGGACATGTAAGTGGACCATTGAGGTATCAAAAAAATCTTCATCGCAGCCAAAATCTGCCAAGTGTGCAACGATGTAGCTGTAAGCGATTTCGGCACTCTCTTTCATGACCTCGCCCAACTGGCCTGTGAGTTTGAAACCGCGGTTTAAAGTATGAATTTTGCTCGATTCAATGGCGAGGGTCACACCACCCTGAGCTGTCCAGGCCAATCCCGTCACTACGCCCTTGCCACGCAGGGGCCGCTCATTACGATAGCGAGGTTGCCCAAGTAACTCTGCAATATCTTTTTTGGCCAATCGAATGCGGGGGACACCAGTGTCAACCATCTGGACAATCGCTTTTCTAATTAGGGCCGCCAGCTGCTTCTCCAGCTGTCGAACTCCTGCCTCACGGCAATAGCCGTCAATCACCAAGCGAAGGCCCGCGTCATTAATTCGCACTTGTGATGGCTTCGCACCATGCCGCTTGATTAATTTGGGCCACAAATGATTCCGGGCAATCGCCAATTTTTCTTCGGCGATATAACCCGCAAGGCGAATGGTCTCCATGCGATCTAGCAGTGCGGGAGGGATCGTGTCGAGTTGATTGGCCGTGGCAATAAAAAGAACCCGGGACAGGTCGACACGCAAATCGAGATAATGATCCAGAAATTCGTTGTTTTGCTCGGGGTCCAGGACTTCCAAAAGTGCTGACGCCGGATCCCCTTGATAAGAGCGACCCACCTTGTCGATCTCATCAAGCATAATGACCGGATTGGCGACATCAACATCTTTCAGAGCCTGCACCAGCTTACCCGGCATCGCGCCAATATAGGTTCGACGGTGTCCCTTTATCTCTGCTTCATCTCGCAGTCCACCTAAACTCAATCGGAAAAATTTTCGGCCTAAAGCATCAGCAACAGACTTGCCAATACTGGTTTTTCCAACACCAGGCGGGCCTACAAGCAGCAATATTGAGCCATCAATAGTGCCCTTAAAATTGCCTACAGCCAAAAACTCTACAATGCGCTCTTTAACGTCTCCAAGCCCATCATGATGCCGGTCAAGTTCACCTCGAGCATGCTCCAGACTGAGGTTATCGTCAGAATAAACACCCCATGGAACAGCGCTGATCCAGTCAAGATAATTACGCGTCACCGCGTATTCGGGTGAGCCTGATTCCAGCACTCTTAATTTGTCCAACTCGTCTGCGAAGCGGGTGGACACGTGTTCGGGAGGATTACGTGCTGACATGCGTTCAGCAAATTTTTCGGCATCTGAAGTTCTGTCATCTTTGGAAATACCCAACTCACGCTGGATGACCTTCATCTGCTCCTTAAGAAAAAACTCACGCTGGTTATCGGAAACTTTGTCGTTCACTTCACGACTAATCTCCCCCTGTAGTTCGGCAACCTCTTTCTCTCGTCGCAGCAATTCCAGCACTTGAGTCATACGCGCGGGAAGGGGTAGCGTTTGCAAGATGTCTTGTAATTGCCCTCCCGATGCCGTCGTCATTGCGGCGGCAAAGTCGGCCAGTAGGCTGGGCTGGTTCGGATTAAACTTGCCAAGGTATTGCTTGAGCTCCTGCGAATAAAGCGGATTTAGTGGCAGTAGCTCTTTAATAGCAGCAATAATGGCCATGGCATATGCCTTGATCTCATCACTGTCACTGTCACGCTCACCTTTGGATCGGGGATACTCAACTTGTGCAATAAACGGTCCGTCTTCACGTAACCAGCGCACAACACGAAACCGCTTTAGGCCCTGAGCTAGAAATTGTCCCGGGTTATCTGACTGCTGTTGGGGTCTGTGCAACCTGACTACACACCCCATATCTGGAAAATCAGTGGCCACGACATCGATAGGGTTAACGTCGCCGACAAAAGCCAAACCCAGCACCCCCTTGCCCTGATCAGATATTGCGGTCAGTGTTTTTTGCCATTGCTCGGGGTTGAGACCAATGGGCTGCACTTGACCGGGAAAAAAGGGACGCCCTGGTAAAGGTAGTAGCACCAGTGTTTCGGGCAACACGTCTTCCGCTACAGCTGGGGTCGACCCCTGCTCTACCGTTATGACGTCTTCGGCACCCAGCTCATAGTGCGCCGACACCCCCTCGAGGACGCCGTCATTGGCATTACCGCCTGGCTTGTTTGGGTTTTGATTATCTTCGCTGCTCATTACAGCCTGCCTCATTCCTTGGCGTTGTGACTCGCTTTTCCAAGATGTGGTGGTCAACAGGCTGCAATTCAAGGCCTTAAGCCCAGTCAGTCATCGCCCCCCGAGGGCACGGATGGGATACCGTTAAACGGTAGGTGTGAGACTTTGGAACCCGTGGTCGACGCCTCAGATACACGAACTGCACCCTCTTTTTCAACCTCATCGATACGAATTACCGAGTGCAGTGGAATATAGCTGCGCTTAACCCCTGCAAACTCGGTTTTTAATTTCTCTTCCGAGGGGTCCACCAGTACCGCCGATCGCTCGCCGAAAACCAGCTCTTCAATCTCTATGAAGCCCCACATGTCGCTTTGAAATATTTGCCTAGCGAAAACCTCAAAGACTTGGCCTCCGTTTTGGAAGATCACCTTGTAGACGGGCTGAGTTGTCATGGGCAAAGGACGCGGTTAGGAAAAAAAGGGCGGGAATGGTACCACTTCTGACACTATCTGCCAGTGGATTCTCGCGCAGAGTATGATTCATAACGGTATACTCCCGCTCGATCGTTGTATCCACTGCAAATGAGAAGACTTTTTTGACAACATCACCCCAGAAAAAATTGTTTGTCCAAACCCATGGCTGCCAGATGAATGAGTACGATTCTGCGCGGATGGCCGACCTGCTGGGTGAAAGTCATGGACTCACGCTTACCGATCAGGTCGAAGAAGCTGACGTTCTTTTACTGAACACCTGCTCAATTCGAGAAAAGGCTCAGGAAAAAGTGTTTCATCAGTTGGGGCGGTGGCGACCGTTAAAGCAGGCTAAGCCTGACCTGATCATTGGCGTGGGCGGCTGTGTTGCGAGTCAGGAAGGTGCAGAAATCAGTAAGCGCGCACCGTTTGTCGATTTGATCTTCGGTCCCCAAACCCTGCACCGCCTACCCGAAATGATTGAAGCTCGCAGGGACGGCACCCCCGTTGTTGTAGACGTTAGCTTTCCTGAAATCGAAAAATTTGATCGACTACCCGAACCCCGGGTTGATGGTCCCAGCGCTTTTGTTTCAATTATGGAAGGCTGCAGTAAGTACTGTACTTTTTGCGTTGTACCCTACACCCGCGGCGAAGAGGTTTCCCGTCCGGTAGACGACATCATTGCTGAAATTGCCTCACTCGCGGGTGGCGGGGTGAAAGAGGTCAACCTGCTGGGGCAAAACGTCAATGCCTACAGAGGGCCTAATTATCTGGGCGAAAACATCGACTTTGCCGAGCTGCTTCACCTGGTAAATTTGGTGTCCGGCATTGAACGTATTCGCTACACAACCTCGCACCCTGTCGAGTTTTCCGAAGCCCTTATCCAGTGCTACGCGGACATTCCTGCCTTGGTTGACCATTTGCATCTGCCGGTGCAAAGCGGTTCAGACCGTACTTTGATGGCTATGAAACGTGGTCATACCGCGCTGGAATATAAGGCTAAAATTCGAGCACTACGCCGAATTCGCCCAAACATTTCCCTGTCGTCTGACTTTATTATCGGTTTCCCGGGTGAAGACGAAAAAGACTTTGCCGCCACAATGAAGCTGATCGATGAGATCGGTTTCGACAACTCGTTTAGCTTTATTTACAGCGCCCGTCCAGGAACACCCGCTGCTGATTTAGCAGACGAAACCACCATGGAGGTGAAGAAACAGCGCCTGAAAATCTTGCAGGGTAGAATCGCTCAGCAAGCCGCCGCTATTGGAATCGCCATGGTAGGAAGCAAGCAGCGGGTTTTAGTGACGGGAGTGTCTAAAAAAGATCCCGGACAGCTTGCCGGGCGGACAGAGAATAACCGCGTGGTCAACTTTAGTTGTGACGACAGTCGTCTTATCGGGCAATTCGCCGACGTAGAAATTGTCGAAGCTTTGCCCAACTCCCTGCGAGGTCGGCTAATAGCAACGCCGGTTTGAATCAAAAAACGCGGTTGACTCCCACAGTAAGGTCTGTATCTTCTCTCTCCCACTTGCGAAAAGAGCGAACAAACAGGCGTTGGACACCGTTAGCGCAGCCCCCGAATCGGACAACTCACCGGAATCGGCCTCACAACTCAGCATTACCCTCGAACCTAATGATGCCCGTCATCTGGCCGCGTTGTGCGGGCAGTTAGATGCACACTTGCGTCAACTCGAAGAGCGTCTTGGCGTAGTTATTCGCAATCGCAGCAATCACTTTACCGTTTCCGGCGCTGCCGATGCGACTGGGATCACGATTTCCTTACTGGAAACCCTATACGGTGAAGCATGCCAAGGGGTAGGCATCAGCCCAGAGAGTATTCACCTGCAGTTGCAGGAAGCGGACCTTGAACATCTAGCACAGCATCGCCAGCAGAGCTCCAGTAACGATATCGAGCCCATTACTGTCATTCGCACCAAACGAACATCGATCAAGCCCCGGGGGAAAAACCAGCAAGCCTACGTACGGGCGCTACAGAGACACGATATCAATTTTGGTATTGGCCCTGCAGGCACGGGAAAAACCTATTTAGGTGTTGCCTGTGCTGTTCAAGCGCTTTTAGACGAGCAAGTGCGTCGTATTTTACTCGTTCGACCCGCCGTGGAAGCCGGCGAGAGACTCGGATTTTTGCCGGGCGATCTCAGTCAGAAGGTAGACCCTTATCTTCGCCCTCTCTACGACGCTCTATACGAAATGCTGGGATTTGAAACCGTCACCAAATACATAGAGCGCAATATTATTGAAGTTGCTCCACTGGCCTTCATGCGCGGACGCACTCTCAACAACGCCTTCATAATTTTGGATGAGGCGCAAAATACAACTCGGGAGCAGATGAAAATGTTCCTCACGCGCATTGGCTTTGGCTCAACTGCAGTCATTACCGGCGACGCCACACAAATTGACCTACCACGGGGCCAGCAATCCGGCCTCATACACGCCACGCAGGTTCTGGAAGGTGTCGAGGGCATTACATTCACTTGGTTTGCCAATAAAGATGTCGTTCGACACCCGTTAGTTCAAAGAGTGGTTTCGGCCTACGATGACTTCGAGGCGAGAAGCCCCAAACTAGAGCGAAGGGAACCATGACTCCTGTGCTGCATATCGAGCGCGATGACACCATCGAAGCGCCAGCAGACGACAGCTTCAAACGTTGGGTCAATGCAACCTGCAGTGCCATAGATGCAGACGCTAATGCACGCCCCGAGTTGAGTATACGAATTAGTGATACCGACGAAATGACGCAATTGAACCAGCGTTTTCGTGATCGATCGGGACCCACAAACGTACTGTCTTTCCCCGCAGACATTCCAGCCGATGTAGCTTGCGAACTGCTAGGCGATATTGTCATCTGCAGCCCCCTAGTCCTGGAAGAGGCTCGGGAACAAGGGAAATCTCCCGCTTGTCATTGGGCTCACCTGACCGTGCACGGCGTCTTACATTTACTGGGCTATGATCATGAAACAGCCGATGCAGCTGAGAATATGGAACACCTTGAAACCCAGATTTTGCAGCAATTTGGCTGCCCTGACCCCTATCTTTCTGTCGATGATACCCAGCGAGCTGACCTGCCGTGAACGATGTACAAACCCCTGAGACCGACGAGCGCTCTTGGGTAGAGCGCCTGACGCAATTTCTGTCTGGAACACCGCAGAACCGCGCAGATCTGGAAGGTCTACTCGAGCTTGCCGTTGATAACGAGTTAATCGATGACGACGCCAAAACCATTATGGAAGGCGCCTTATCAGTCAGCGATATGCAGGTTCGGGATATTATGATCCCCCGCGCTCAAATGACGATCATTAAAATTGATGCCGAACTCGACGAAGCACTGCCCCAAATTATTCATGCCGCTCACTCGCGGTTCCCGGTTATTGATGACAATCTCGACAATGTCGTGGGGATTTTACTGGCCAAAGATCTTTTGCCGTTAATTTTGGAGCGCGAGCCAGACTTTGATCTGCGCAGCCTTTTAAGGCCCGCGGTCGTGGTGCCCGAAAGTAAGCGTCTGAATGTCTTACTCCGAGAATTTCGTCAAAACCGCAACCATATGGCGATTGTGATCGATGAGTACGGGGGTGTAGCCGGCCTAGTGACTATCGAGGATGTTCTAGAAGAAATCGTCGGTGAAATTGAAGACGAAACAGACGTAGATGAAGGCCACGATATTCGAAAAATAAGCCCAACGGATTTTTTCGTGAAGGCTCAAACACCTATTGAAGATTTCAACGAACACTTTGGCGTGGCATTTAGCAGTGAAGAGTTCGATACCATTGGCGGCCTCGTTGTCAATGCCTTTGGTCACGTGCCCACGCGCAGCGAGACCACCCATCTTGAGCGCTTCGAATTTAAAGTGGTTAATGCTGACCAACGTCGATTGCTTAGCCTTCGCGTAACACCACCCCACGACGCTGCCGACTGATCGACATGGAGTCTAGAGTTAAAGCTCTAGCAAGCCTATTGGTGCCAATAATTTCCGGCGCCCTATTCGTACCCGGCGTGGCGCCGATGTCGGCGTGGCCCTCAACCCTACTCAGCATTGCTGCCTTGCTGTACCTCATGCATCGCAAGTCACAACAGTCTGCGTTTTTCATCGGTTGGCTTTACGGCGTGGGTCTTTTTGGTGCAGGGGTTTCTTGGGTTTATGTCAGCATTCAGGTTCATGGCCAAGCACCGCCACTGCTAGCCGGTACCCTGACCGCGCTGTTTTGCCTTGGGCTCGCCACTCTGACAGGCTTGCAAATGGCGCTCTACCGCCGCTGTAGTCGGGGTCGAAAAACTCCCAGCTCCCTTCTCTTTGCCGCTACTTGGGTCTTATTTGAATGGCTGCGCAGTTGGCTTTTTACCGGATTCCCTTGGCTTTATGCGGGTTACATTGCACTCGATACGCCAGCAGCTGGCTGGGCACCCGTAGTCGGCGTCTACGGTCTGAGCTTCCTTATTGCAGGACTCTCCGCCGCCATAGGCTCACTGGCGCTAAATAATGCCAGCACCCTTCGTAACAAGGGGGCAGAAGCTTCAATTTGGATAATCATCATCCTCACTGGCATGCCTTTGGGCGCCGTTTCCTGGACGCAGGACAGGTCAGCCCCGCTTACCGTCGCCATTTATCAACCTAACATTCCCTTAGAGAAAAAATGGGACCGCCGCTACTTCCGCGCTATCCAGCAGCAATACACCGACAACTCACGCCCTTATTTCAAAAATACTGACCTGGTGCTTTGGCCCGAATCTGCACTTCCCACCTACAAAGATCGCATCGAAGACTATTTGAGTCTTATTTCTACCGAGGCAACGGAAACAGGCACCACGTTGATTACCGGCATCCCCACCCGTGACGCTCAGGGAGGCTATAACAGTATTGTTGCGCTGGGCTTGGGTGCCGGTGAATACCGCAAACAAAAGCTGGTGCCTTTTGGCGAATACGTGCCCTTCGAAGAGAACTTGCGTGGCTTGATTCAATTTTTTGACTTACCCATGTCCAATTTTATTCCGGGCCCCAATGTGCCTCCAATCTTGTCAGCAGGCCCCCTAAAAGTGGCGTCTTTCATTTGTTATGAAATCGTTTATCCAGACTTTGTCTGGCAGGGAGCACGCGACGCGGCGCTACTCGTCACTGTCAGCAACGACAGTTGGTTTGGCCACTCAATAGGGCCCTTGCAACATCTGCAAATGGCGCGCTTTCGCGCGCTTGAAACCGGTAGACCACTCCTGAGGGGTACCAATAACGGCGTGTCTGCAATTATCGACCACAAGGGTGACTTGTTGGTTGCGACTCCGCAATTTGAGGAGGTCGTAATTACGGGTGAGGTACAACCAAAAACAGGTTTAACGCCACTCATGTGGCTGGGAAGCACACCAATTCTCGCTTTTTGTGGGCTATTAATTGCTGCCGCCGCTTATCGCAGACAACGTTGACTGCCCCCAGCTCTCTCTCAGGCTGGTACACTTGAATTTTTTAGACCTTATGTCCCCGACTAAACGATGGGGCAAGTAAATAGAGCCCCTATGAACCAGGAATACAACCCCGAGCAAATTGAGCTCAACGCCCAAGCACGATGGGCATCCGAGGAAACCTACAAGGCATCACCGGACAGCGCCCTTGAAAAATTTTACTGTCTGGCTATGTTCCCCTACCCCAGCGGCAAGCTGCATATGGGGCATGTCCGGAACTATACGATAGCCGACGTCATTGCTCGGTATCAGAGGATGCAGGGGAAAAACGTACTCCAACCCATGGGCTGGGATGCCTTTGGCCTACCCGCCGAGAATGCGGCGATTGCCAATCAGGTTCCACCTGCTGACTGGACCCTAGACAATATCGCGGAAATGCGAACACAGCTGTCAAGATTGGGTTTTGCCTACGACTGGACGCGAGAAGTCACTACCTGCCAGCCCGACTACTATCGATGGGAGCAGTGGTTTTTTACCCGGCTTCTAGAGCGCGGGTTGGCTTACAAAAAAGAGGCGGAAGTCAATTGGTGTGAGAATGACCAGACGGTTCTGGCCAATGAGCAGGTTGTCGACGGCAAATGTTGGCGCTGCGACAACCCAGTAGAGCGGAAGGCGATCAGTCAATGGTTCATCCGCATCACGGCCTATGCTCAAGAGCTCCTTGATGACCTAGATTCTCTGACTGATTGGCCCGAGCAAGTGGTGGCCATGCAACGCAATTGGATCGGTCGTTCCGAGGGCGCTACGGTGCGATTCCCGCGTGATGACGGCGAGGCTATCGAGGTTTACACCACACGCCCCGATACCCTTATGGGGGTCACCTACCTAGCAGTCGCCCCACAGCACCCGCTGGCTATCGAGGCTGCCGCCAACAACCCTGAACTGGCGACTTTCATTGAACAGCTCGGGCACATTAAGGTTGCCGAGGCCGACATGGCCACCCTAGAAAAACAAGGTATGGACACGGGGCTAACGGTATCGCACCCCCTCACGGGCAAGCCTCTGCCCCTTTGGGTCGCCAACTTCGTACTGATGGGCTACGGATCAGGCGCCGTCATGTCGGTTCCAGGCCACGACCAACGGGACTGGGAGTTTGCCACTAAATATGGCCTTTCGATTGTTCAGGTCATTGACGACGTGGAGGACCTGCCCGCAGATATCATCCGCGCTGCCTATACCGAAAAAGGCTGTCTTATTAACTCCGGAGAATTTGATGGCCTAAACTTTACGGAGGCTTTCGCCGCTATAGTCGAGCGCCTTGCTGAGCACGATCTAGGGGAAAGTACGGTCAATTTCCGTCTGCGCGACTGGGGTGTATCTCGGCAGCGCTACTGGGGAGCCCCAATCCCCGTTATCAACTGCAAAACCTGCGGGTCGGTTCCAGTGCCGGCTGATGATCTTCCCGTCGTACTTCCCACCAACGTTGCACTGGAGGGCGTGGGATCACCCCTCAATAAACTGGACAGCTTTACCAAAGCAAATTGCCCACGCTGTGGCCAAGCAGCAGAACGGGAAACCGATACGTTTGACACCTTTATGGAGTCATCTTGGTACTACGCGCGCTATGCCTCCGCCGGTAACAACAGCGTTATGCTTGACGATGAAGCCAATTACTGGCTCGAAGTAGACCAGTACGTAGGCGGCATTGAACATGCCATTTTGCACCTACTGTACGCGCGCTTCTTTCATAAACTGCTGCGCGACGAAGGCTTAGTAACCTCTGATGAACCGTTTAAACGTTTGCTTACCCAAGGGATGGTGCTTAAAGACGGCACTAAAATGTCAAAATCACGCGGTAATACCGTGGACCCTCAGAAGCTGATCGATCGCTACGGTGCCGATACCGTGCGCCTCTTCAGCATGTTCGCCGCCCCTCCTGAACAAAGCCTTGAATGGTCAGACTCCGGTGTTGAGGGCGCCAACCGTTTCCTGCGACGCCTTTGGCGCATGGTCTCTGAGCATATCGGTCGAGGGCCCGTGGCTGATATAGAAATCGGAGAGCTCGACAAGGCGCAGAAAAATCTCCGTCGAAAAATCCATGAAACCATCGGCAAGGTCGATGACGATTACGGTCGCCGACAAACTTTCAACACGGCTATAGCGGCTGTCATGGAGCTCTGTAACGAAGTCAGCAAGCTCGATACCAGCTCTGCCAACGGCCTAGCCGTAGAACGCGAAGCCTTAAAGGCGGCCCTACTGCTACTTTGCCCCATTGTGCCCCATGCTACCGAGCATCTATGGCGCGAGCTGTGTGGCGAGGATATTATTTTGGCACGATGGCCGTTAGTTGATAGCGCCGCATTGAGCAGGGACGAACTAGAAATTGTGGTTCAAGTTAATGGCAAAGTGCGAGCCAAACTCAGCGTGGCGGTAGATGCAGACAAAGAAACGCTGGAGGCGGCCGCTTTGGCGGAGGAGAACGTCATACGCTTTATCGAGGAAAAAACCGTACGAAAGGTTATCGTTGTGCCAGGTAAACTCGTCAATGTCGTTGCTAATTAATGGCTATCGTCGTGAGTGCAGACATCATGAAAATATTCCAGTTTAGTCTGCACAGCGCAGCCATTTTACTGATCTGCTCCTTGATGGGATGTGGGTTCCAACTAAAAGGAACCCCAGGGTCCCTAGACTCACCATCGCTAGCAGGCACTGAACTGGTGCTAATCAGCAGTCAGCCTCGTGGTGAATTGACCACAGCCCTGCGCGAACAATTGCGCCTGCAAGGCGCCATACTCGTGGACCAAACAGAGGAAGGGCTCGTGCTACGACTGGGGGAAGAGCGCTTTCAACAACGTAATCTAACTTTGAACGCTCAAGCCACAGCTGCTGAAGTAGAGCTCACCATGATGGCTGATCTGCTCCTAAGCCAAGGTGCTGTTGCGCTTATTGCGAATACCGATGCGCGCGTAGTACGCCAGTTCCTCGACGACCCCCTTAATGTAGTCGGCAAGACTGAAGAGCTTGAACTTCTTCGTGAAGAGATGCGTCAAGATCTTGCGGCTCAGATTATTCGACGTATTACTCATAGCCTGAACAAACAGATAAATGTCGATCAAGCCTGAGCAACTGGCACAGAGCCTTAGCGGAGAACTTAAGCGATGTTACCTTGTATTCGGTGACGAAACGTTAATCGTTGAAGAATGTGCCGATACGATTCGAGCCGCTGCCCGATCTGCCGGCTGCACCGAGCGCGAAATTATCGACATTGCGGGAGCCGGTGACTGGCAACAGCTGCTACAAAGCGCCGGGTCATTATCACTATTTGCTGATCGCAAACTTATTGAAATTAGACTGCCATCGGGGAAACCTGGAGCTGAGGGTAGCAAAGCACTTCAGGAATACCTCTCTCTGGATACAGAAGATGTACTTCTTATCATAGCGGGGAAAGTGGACAAACAGTCGCAACGTGCCAAGTGGTTTACCCGAATCGACCAAGATGGGCTGGCGGTACAAATATGGCCAATAGGACGTCGCGAGCTTCCCGGCTTTTTACAGCAGCGACTTAAAGGCGCTGGGTTGCGCGCTGATCGTGATGCAGTACAACTTCTTGCCGAGCGTGTTGAGGGGAATTTACTAGCGGCCGTGCAAGAGGTCGACAAGCTCAAACTGCTGACCACATCAGAGCATGTCACTGTCGACACGGTTTTAAACAGCGTCCTTGCCAACGCCCGATACAGTACCTTTGGTCTGGCAGATACCGCGTTAAGTGGTGATGCTGTTGCCGCCCTCAGAACATTACGGGGCTTAGAGGCTGAATCGACCCAACCCCCTGCGGTGCTATGGCCGCTAAATCGAGATATCGCATTGCTCGCAGGTCTCTATGACGACTGTGCGAAGGGTCAGGCACTATCACGGGCCATGAATCAACGAGGTGTTTGGCGCAGCCGCATGGCCCTCGTTCAGGGGGCCGCAGAACGACAGAACGCCAGTGGGATTGCCCGGCTCCAAAAACTGGCTTTTCAAGCTGACGCGACGGTGAAAGGTTTTGAAAAAGGTAACCCTTGGGACATTTTGGACCAGCTTGTGGTGCTGCTGGCCCAGGGCCCTGGTGACAGATCTGTAAGACCCTCCAGAACGCAATAGCCGCTTATCACCCCGACAGGCTGGTCCGGCGTGAATAAAGTAGCAGTAACACCAGCCATCCAGCACCGCCTGCTACTGTGAAAACAGGGGTATAGCCAAAAATATCGGTTAACGCACCCAGCGCAGCAGACCCCAGCGCCGGTCCTCCCATGGCAAACAGGGTCCACAAACTCAATACACGACCGCGATAACGCTCCTCTAGGCACAGCTGAATAATTGTTTGGCAACCCGTACCCGCAATAGTCGTGAATAAACTTAAAGCAAAGATCAGTGCCCCCAATCGGTATAAATCAGAGCCCAGAAACAAGCCCAGCATTAACAGGGCGGCGCCAGCGATAGCTAATGCTACAAGGTTGAGTAGGCTCGCCGTATCGGCCTGTTGACGGGTCAAAATTAGACCACCAACGATAGAACCCAGGCCTGCACATGCTGTTAACGTAGCCAACTCTTTTGCCCCTCCACCCAAGAAGCCACCGGCAAATGCGGGCAAGAGCTCCACGACTGTCCTACCCAACATGCCGTTAAGTACCGTGAATGCAAAGATCAGTTGAATAGCAGGCTCGGCTCGCACATAACGAAGCCCTGCTGTAAATTGTTGCAGGAATGGCTCCCGGGGTCGCGGCTCACGAATACCTATTCCATGAATTTTTAATAAGATAGCTGCCGCAATCGCAAACATGACCCCGGCAAGCATAAACGCCAATGCTGGACCAGAACTGGCAATAAGAGCCGCGCCTAAAGCGGGCCCAAGAATGCGAGCAATATTGAAGGTTGTGGCGGAAAGCCCTACGGCACTGGGCAGTGCCGCCCGTTCAACTAAAAGCGGTATCAGGGCAAGTCGCATAGGGCTATGACCCGATGTCACCACTCCCATAGCCAAAGCTAAGGCCAGCAATACCGGAATTCCAAAAGCATTGGCCCACAGCGCCGCGGCACCACCAAGCGCAATGCTTCCATGCACCAGCATTGAAGCCACCAGGCCATAACGGGGATTGATTCGATCTGACAAAATACCGAACCAAGGTGACAAGAGCAGCGCAGGGGCCAGCATTAAGGCGGCGGTTATACCGACCCAACTTGCAGATGCGGTGAGATCCCAAGCACTCCAACCCAGTAAAAAGCGCAACATCCAGGAACCGAGACTGGAAAACCAGCTCGCCGGAAAATAACGCCTAAATGCCACCTCATTTAAAGCTGACCGCCTTACCTGTCGCTTTTCACGACGCTTCAAACAACCTCCCCTTGATTTTGTGGGCTTAGCAGACTACTGTTCATTTATACAGTATCTTATACAGCAGTACGTACAGCTCTTGGCAAGCCAGCTGTACGTTCCTAGCCGCAGAGGAGTACAACATGTCTGACCCACTTGAACACATCATCAATCGTCCTGATACCTGGCGCGGTATGAATACTGGCGAAAATGTATTCGCAATGCGTACATCTGCCAACAGTGACCTGCACGGTGTCGATACACTGCCCACCGGGTTTGCAGCACTCGACGCTGAAATAGCCATGTCTGGCTGGCCGCTACGCGGTGGTGTTGAAGTCCTTAGTAAGGACAGCGGTACCGACTCTATGGGCCTCTTTCTACCCACCATGGCAGCTCTCAGCGACCAACACCGGTGGCAGGCTTTTATTGCGCCACCCCATGCACCTTACGCCCCGCTACTCGCTGCCCGAGGTATTGCTACGGAGCAAATCCTAATGGTGCACCCCAAAGACCGTGAAGAACTACTATGGGCCACCGAACAAGCCATTCGCAGCACCACTTGTAGTGTAGTTTTCAGTTGGCTGGGGGCCAGTGATTACCGTTATGCTGAATTGCGAAAACTGCAGTTAGCCGCCACTGAAAACGACACCCTTGTCGTTCTATTTCGGGCTCATCAAGCCACCGAACAACATACACCCTTTAGTTTGCGCCTAACGGTTAATCGCTATCACACCGTTGACATCCTTAAGCAACGTGGTGGAAGACCGGCAAGTAATATCAGACTGCCCGACGAAGAGGATATCATTAACACACCACAACCCTGGGAGATTCCCACAGGAAAAATGCGTCGGACTCATACAGGGCAAATACTGACACCTGTTGCTTAAAATGGGGCGGTCAAAAATGCTCAAATGACGTTGCATGAACAGGCAAGCTAAACTAATTTATTTGTCCTGCCGACAGCCCCTATAGAGGCCATTTCATGGAACCTTTTCCTCACCGTTATACCGTCACTGCGAGCGGTAAAGAAACTACTAGCCACATTACGGTTGCTGCCTCGGGCCTGCCTGATATCACTACAAATGCACCCTCGGAGTTTGGCGGCCCGGGTGATCAATGGAGCCCTGAATCACTATTCATGGCCGCAGTAGCCGACTGCTTTATTTTAACGTTTCGTGCTATTGCGCAAGGGTCCAGAGTGCAATGGAATCAAATCCAATGCCAGACTACGGGAACGCTTGATCGTATCGATCGCGAACCCAAATTTACGGAGATTCAGCTGCATATCACCGTAACGCCAAAAGGCGATATCAGCACAGAACGCGTACAACGTATTCTCGAAAAGGCCGAAGACAGCTGCTTAATTACCAATTCATTAAGCGCAACCGTAGCTATGACCAGCGATATTCAGTTCGCCTAATGTCATTGGACACTTGGCTTAGCGAGTGGGGGGTTACCCTAGGTATAACGGCACTCATGGCCCTTATGGTTTTTATTGTTTGGGACCTTGCTCGCCGCAATAATGCCGGGCGTTACGGCACCTTTATCTTATTTATTGCCCTCGCTATGGGCTTGCTGGGCTTTGCCATTAAAGGTGCTATCCAGTATTTAATGGAAGGGGGCGGGCTTTAAGTCTAGCTGGAGTTAGAATAACGTTTCTCTAAAAAAACCTGTGCTATACACCGACTTTTAAGAAAGCTGCAATTTTTTATCATCCATCGCAACGTCAAAGTGGCGCCACTTTAAAAGCGTGGCAAAATAATAAAGACACACCCA
>Ga0233438_10002173_pt1 | contig 20122 bp, 18 predicted proteins | sample SI_123_September_FD_182720 | JGI IMG/M metagenome (GOLD analysis project Ga0233438, IMG submission 182720) | Seawater microbial communities from Saanich Inlet, British Columbia, Canada - SI_123_September2016_10_MG | ecosystem: Environmental > Aquatic > Marine > Inlet | place: Canada: British...
AGTTTGAGGGCCAGAGGATTTTTGCGCGTTCGCCCTATTGGCGACTAACTTCTCGACGCTGATCTTCAATAGTCTTCTCGATACCCTGCTCTAGCTGCCTGATCTCAAGGTCCATCTTCTTAAGCAGCTGCGGAGCGAACCTCACCGACTCGTAGGACTGCATCAACAGGCGCATATTCTTAAACTGCCGCTCGATCAGCCGATCAATCACCTCAAGCTCCTTGATTGACCGCCTAATCGCATCCGCCCTGAGCGATGCCATGTTATGACCCTTTGATCGCATCGCGCTATCCAAGAACGTTTGATCATCAGGATCTAAAACCTGACCCGACCAAGAACTTAACAGGCAGTCAAAAAAACGAAGCGCTTTTTCCTCTGGATCAATGCCTACATCGGTGCGGCTCTTAACCAGCATTGCCATCTTCATCACAATCAGATGGTCTTTGTCCTTCTGATAGGTCTTAACCCACCAGATCGCATCTGCCATGTGGCGCACCAACTCACCCAAAACACCCTCGGGCGAGTCATAGCTGTTAAGGATTTGATCTACATGGTCTTTGTATTCAGGAATGTTGCTGTAGCTAGCAGATTGAGGAAGGTTGATTTCTTTATTATCTGCCATGGTGATATCCCCTACCCCTTAAGATTAAGGGTAACGCCAGGATTGACCAGAGGATCGCCGGTAAATTGGATACCGGCTTGCTCTAGCACATATTTAATAGCAGTCAGGATCCGTGTATTAGCATTAGGTATTCCAGATTGCGTCTCATACTTCTTAATTGTTGCGGAGGAAACACCCGCTCTCTCTGAAAGCTCGACGGCACTCCAGCCTAACATAACGCGACCTGCTTTTATTTGACACACTGATATCATATCGGTATATTTATATATACTATTTGCATATATTTATAGCTAATTAGTTTAGAGATAATAACATGATTGAGGATATATTCGCCAAATTTGATGGCGCCTTTGCAAAAAATACCATCAGGGCCTATAGATCAGACTTTATCCAATACCAAAACTGGTGCCTACAAAATAACCAAGAACCAATCCCTGCAACCGCTGACACCATGGCAATGTATGTCGATTATTTAAGCGAGAACAACAAAAGTGCCACCATCCGCAGACGAATCAATAGTTTGGGCACAGTACTCAAACTCTCCAAAAATCATGACCCCACCAAACAACCAGAAGTAATACTGGCCCTAAAGCGCATGCACCGCAAAATAGGACGAGCTCAAGAACAGGCCACACCGCTAACCAAAAGCTTGCTCAATCAGCTACTTAATAACTGCGATAACAGCACTATGGGAATAAGAAACCAAGTTTTACTGAGATTAGGTTATGAAACCATGCGCCGAAGATCAGAACTCTGTGCCTTTGAGCTTGAAGATATAGATTGTGCACATAACGGTAAATCCATTATCAGACTTAACTTCTCAAAGACCGATCAGTTTGGAACAGGTAAAGTTCTACCTATCAGCGAGGAGTTGCTTAACTTATTAGGAAAATGGAAAGAAATTGTTGGCGATGAGGGGTATATCCTAAGATCCATCAACAAATACGGACATATAGGGGATAGCCTAAACCCAGCAAGTATAAGCACCATCTTAAAGACGCTACAAGAAGGGTTAAAATCTGAATCAAACCAACAACCACTAAGCGGCCATTCATTTAGGGTAGGTGCGGCACTTGATCTATTGGAGCAAGGCGAGCCACTGGAAAAGATAATGCTTAGAGGAGGATGGCAGTCGGACTCGACTGCCATGAAATATTTAAGGAATTGGGCTTTCTAACTATATTGCTTCCTAAACTGAGCAATAAAATGATCAACCATTGACTTGGGCAGATCATTAATACCCGCGGCTGCCTCTCGCCCACCACCGCTTGGAAACTTACGGCAGAGATCAGCTGCACCTCTCTTATTGTTTAGTGGCGCCCTAACACTAACCAAAAAATTGCCATCTGCTTTGTTAGTCAATATAGCGTGGCCTCGATCAGGATTAAGGTTTGCAAGATGGTTTCCAAAAACACCACTCACCCTCCTAGCCCATGCCTCATTTGGCAGCACATAAACTGCTACTGCATTATCTGAAAATAACGTATCTGCATTTTCAGCAGATTTAAAATCATTCTCATAACCGTTTTCTAGGTTCTCAAACTCATGTGCACAGTCAGAAATAAAATCTAATGGATTCTTGTAGGGCAACATTAAATTAAACAGATCAGCCGGGTGGTAATGTAAATCATCAACATTGGCGCCATAACCATTGTAATTAATCAAGATACCCAGGCGCTCAAGTTTTGCCAGGTCGGAATCAGATAAGTTCTGCGATTTAGCCAGGCCATGTGCCGACTTTTTAAGATTATCGCCAAAGGTACCCACAATGGCCCACTCTTGATAAGCGCCCTTTAAATGCTGATTAATCAATAAGCTAGTACAGACGTCAGGCGCCTCGTTAATCAGCGTTTTTAAGGATGATGAATTGGGTATATCCCCCGCAAAATGGTGGTCCACATAAAAAACATCAGCGCCAGCATCCAAGATACATTTTAAACGATCCCTGTTCTTATCAAGCGATACGTCTAATACCGTTACCTGATCATCAGACTTAGCCTCTACACGATCAAGCAGCTCAATGTCACGCTTGATCCCAGTAACCAGTTGACTATTTCTTGGCTCTGCCAAACGAAATTGTAAGAGTGCACAGATTCCATCGGCATCACCATTAAAGACGTCCCAATAGGTGGTGTTATTCAAACCCATTATCCTTTTTCAATCTGATAGTAATCCATCAAAATCTGAGCCACTTCTGGGCGTGAAAACTCAGGCGGAGGCGCAATGCTCTCACCGAGCATCTGGCGCACCTTGGTGCCTGACAATAAAATAAAGTCATCTTTAGTGTGATCTTCAGCTTCATTCATCATCACGACTCTGCCAAGTTTTTTGGAAAACGCAGTGTGATCGGCGTTAAATATTTCTATTTCTAGCGCACCTTCAGGTACTTTATCGGCAAAAATTGTCTGGGCATCAAATGCACCATAGTAGTCGCCCACACCGGCATGATCTCGACCCACAATTAGGTGGGTAGCACCCATATTTTGACGGAATACGGCGTGCAATACCGCTTCTCTTGGCCCTGCATACAACATATCGAAGCCGTAGCCGGTAACCATCACGGAATTTTCGGGGAAGTACAGATCAACCATCTTACGGATACAATTATCTCTAACAGTTGCAGGGATATCCCCAGGCTTCAGCTTACCCAACAGCATATGTATCACTACACCATCGGCATCTAAACGCTCCATGGCCATGCGACAAAGCTCTTCGTGGGCTCGGTGCATGGGATTGCGGGTCTGAAATGCCACAACCTTATTCCAGCCGCGCTCGGCAATCTCCTCTCTTATCTCTACCGCTGTGCGGAAGGTATCGGGGAAGTCTGCTTGGAAGTAACTTAGATTTAGCACCTCTACATCACCAGATACAATATAGCGACCTAAACTAGTAAATGTGGCTACACCCGGATGCTCTGAGTCTGCAGTGGCAAAGATCTCTTGGGCCATTTGCGTAATTTGCTCGTTAGTGACCGTCTCAATTGCCGCCACATCCATAACCGCCATAACTGGGTTGCCATCGGTATTGGGGTCGCGCAGAGCAATTCTGCTAGCACCTTCAATGACAGAGACATCTTCTACCATATTTAATACTGGGACTGGCCAAAACAGGCCATCTTCAGTGTGCAGATTACTCGAAACACTTAGTGCATCCGCTAGATTCATATAGCCTTTTAGAGGATTGAAATATCCTGCCCCTAGCATCACTGCGTTGGCTGCTGCAGCGGAATTAAGTAACAAACTCGGCAGAGTCTCTGCCTCTGTTAATAACTGCTGTGCTTTGTCAGCACTAACAAGACGTGGGTCTAGACTTTCTGAGCCATGAGGCTTAATCAATGGTGTTCTCCTTATAAACGGTCAAAGTATTTTATTACTGCAAATTCATGCAAGAAAAGTATAAATTAAAAAAGGGGAAAAAAATTTAAGCAGTCTATACAAAACCGAATTGGTCCTATAATATTATAAAGACTAGGCTTTCAAGTCAAATGGGCTCTGCCTTTGGTGTTATATTTATCGTGAAATTTTTTAGAGTTTCCACTGGCATAAAAAAGATATTGCACTTAATGGATACATGCTTACAGATGAAAAGCTGAAAAATTACTTTCGCAGATCATGCGGCGTATCTTAGATAGACAAACTAACCTACTGAGGAACTTATAGTGACCGAACAAAAAGCAACCAATGTCACATGGCATGATGGTGAAACATCACAGACTGATAGAAATAACTTACTGGGTCAAAAAGGCGCAACGCTTTGGTTCACGGGTCTATCCGGCAGTGGAAAAAGCACCGTTGCAGTTGCTTTAGAGCAAGAACTCTTCAAACGAGGAAAACTTAGCTATAGATTAGATGGCGATAATATTCGACTAGGTATCAATAAGAACCTTGGCTTTTCTGCCGAGGACCGGACAGAGAATATTCGACGTATCGGCGAAATCGCTAAACTTTTCGTTGACTGTGGAGTTTTATCTCTTTCAAGCTTTATTAGCCCTTATAGAGAAGACCGAGACACAGTAAGAGCATTGCACAACTCATCTGATATGACATTTATTGAGGTGTTTGTTGATTGCAGTCTAGATGTTGCTGAATCACGTGACCCAAAAGGTCTGTATAAAAAAGCCCGAGCAGGTGAGATTAAAAACTTTACTGGTATTGATGACCCCTATGAAGAACCATTAAATCCTGAGATTCATCTTCAAACTGATCAAATGACATTGGAAGAGGAAGTTAATGCGATTACAGATTACTTAGAGGCAAATGGCATTATTTAAAAGTAGATCAGAAAAGGCCAGCTAATTAGCTGGCCTTTATCTTGAAGTAGGTTAAAAAGATCAGTGACCCCCACCCTTTAGAATAACAATAATACCCTTCCAAATTATCCATAAATCCAATCGCAACAATCCAAAAGACGATCGCTTTTGATACTGCTCAACATACTCATACTCATAAATTGAATTACCCATTTGTGAGGTGCCTTTATTAATATGACCAAGCCCTAATAGGCCACCCTTTAGCAGTGAACGGGTAACATTGCCCTGGGATTTGTCACGTTCGTAGTGCAATACTGACAATGGCCTTGGACCAACAATACTCATATCCCCAATTAAAACACTCCAAAACTGTGGGAGTTCATCAAGATACCATTTTTTGGCAAATGCACCGACAATAGTTCGACTATCTGGCGTCCACTCTGCTGAAAAAGCAATCCAATCATGACGAGCCGCACCCTCTGGCTCAATATATTTGGTCTTAATCAAGCGCAGCTTCCACTTCTTCATTTTCTTACCACCACTTACACCCCAATAATAAAAAAGCATCGGACCTTTATTATCAGGAATCAAAATCCCTTCAATTACATAAGCAATTTTTAGTAATAAAAGAATGGGCAAACTAAAGGCGAGTAATACAGCCGCCACTAGTTTATCAAACACTAATTTAAGAAACCGTCTAGGCAAAGGGTCAGTGATTTCAAAAATATGCGCGTATTTTAACTTTATTTCATCTGTGGGGGGCGTATAGGGAAATGCTTCTTTTGGTTCTTGTCTATTAGTCATTGATATCATCCTGATTTTTCAACCATTACTAAATGAGGGATCTAAGCCTATATTATATGAAAGTTGGTTAATACGACTTTTACACTATTAATCATGGAGTCTGTTGCTTGCAGAGTTATTAATTTTTTTCATTTCTGAATTTATATAACGCCAAATAATTGCTGAACCGAATTGCGTTAAATGCCCTTCATCATAAAAAATACTATTACCATTAATTGAGAGCACACAAAGATTTGTTGAATCACAAATGGCATTAAAGGGGTTGATGAAAAAAACATTTTTGCGTGAATTTGCGAAATCAGAAAGAATCTTATTATCGAAAATTATATTTCCTCTAAATTTGGAAGTCTTATCTTCACAGTCTTTTTTTGTAAATGATTTCAAGCATTGGACAATTGAGACTGCAGGTGCAGGTACTTGTCCAATAATAAATAGTGAGCGATCTAAACCAACACGATCCGACACTTTCTCCAATTGATCAACCAACAAAGAATAATAGTTTGGTGCAATTTTTTCGGCGCAGGAGTTACTGGTACATATTAAAGGTCTCTCACCCCACTGTTGAGCCATCATAACATTTAATGTCGGATAATAATCTATTAAATCTATATTTGAGCGACAAAATATTTTCCATTCTTCGTTCATCCAAGACTTAGCTCCATGTGTCATATATTCAGGAAGGCTTAGACAGGAACCCGTCCAAGATAATAAAATTCTATCTTCATTGATATTGTTAATGCCATATGCATAGTGAGCAGAGTGACTGTCACCAATTAAAAGTGTTGAATTTCCTTCAACCTCAGGATTTATAATATTTATTTGCTCCGGGGGAGTCATGTATAGGCCCTCTGAAGTACGCTGAAAGTGACCTTTAACAAATGGCTCCATGAGTTTCGGATTTTTTTTCACGCTAAAGTTAATATACATTAAAATTGCTAAACACATGGAAATAGAACAAAGACAAACTAGCAGAGCAGAGCTCCTACTTCGAATAGGCTTCATAAAACTGAATTTAATTTGCCGTGATTCCACAAGCCAATAGCTAACAGTGCCGGCAAAAAGCGAAATTATCATTCCGATAATATTCCAGTAAGTAACTCCTATATAGTCACCCAAAACCGCAAACGGCCAATGCCATAGATAGATCGAATATGAGTAAATACCAACTCTTTGAAATAACCAACTGTTGAGCAATTTACTTTTAACATTTCCTTGAATTATTAAGTAAGTAGCAAACACGGGTAAAAGAGTAAAAATTCCCGGCCAGGGAGTCTCATCAGTTATTTGAAGTGTGCCAAAAAAAAGGAGAATGAATCCCAATAACGTTAAAGTGGAAGAATATTTTGAGTTATTACTAGTCCGGTAGGGATACAAAAATGCCAAACCACCAACCATAAATTCCCACATCCTTGATGGAAGCATGTAATAGGACAATTCTGGAAATTTTAGGCTAGCATATACGCCGATGAAAAAGCTTAGAAGTGTTGCTATGATAATTGAACTTTTCAATATCCTAAGAGATGAGTAACGAAGAATCATTACAACAGCTAAGGGATAAAAAATATAAAACTGCCACTCCAGTGAAAGTGACCACGTATGGAGCAGCCAATTTTGACGGGCAGCCTCATCAAAATAACCAGACTGAGTCGCATAACTAAAGTTAGAAAACGCTACCAACGAGCTTAGTGCATTTTTCACCAGAGTCAGGAAAGCAAAAATATCTAACCAAAAGTATCCCAAAAATAATAAAGCAAAACATAGGAAACTTAGAGCTGGAAGAAGTCTATTGACTCGTGCTTTATAAAAATTTAAAAAAGAAAATTCATTTGATAGCTCGCGTACAACAATAATTTTTGTCATTAGATACCCTGAAATGACAAAAAAAACATCTACGCCTATAAAACCTGCAGGAAAAATTTCTGGATTGAAATGGAATAATAAAACCATTAATACAGCTAAGGCTCTTAATCCATTAATGTCTTTCCTGAATGACATACTATCAGTTGAGCTTGATGTTTTAATATGCATTCTAAAGTAGTCTTATTAAAAAATTGCTTCCTGACTACTAGAAAAGTAGGCAGCCAAATTCGTAGGTATTTTTAATTCGTAATAGATCACTTTATTTCTTTATTATTAACGAAATTAATAATTCTACGATAATCAAAAAACTTTTTAGGCGGTACACTTTTGTGCTCGCGCTCAGTCATCGTTTTTTCTTTTTGCTGAATGTATCCGGCTTTTGGTTCGGTTTTCCATGTTTCATTTTCCTTCACAATCTGATTCATTATCAATGTTCTTTTTTCTAACCGGTTCTTATCCAAGGATATTTCGAGCTCTGCAGCTATTTTTGCAATTTCTTGATCGGGAGAGTCTACTAAATCTGAGTATGAACAAAAAATATGATCTTCAACCCCAATATACGCAGCTGAAATAGAAATATCTTTCTCCCATCTTTTCTGAGCATTATTCATATCTCTTGGCTTCCTCCAATGCTGAGAAGCTTTCAAAATCGAACGAATAACATCATCCATTTCACGCACTACATGAATAAACTTTACTGGTATAGATCTGCGCGAGAATGCACTCTGAATTTCTGTAACATAATGCAGGTGCCTTGGCGTTTTTTCTAGAAGAATCTTTTTACCTTGGTAATTTGCCACAGATATTAACGCATCAGCATATCTGTCACAGTGTTTTGACGCATTTAAGCCCACCCTTTCTTTAAGTTTGCTTGGCATCAATTCAGGTGAACAACCATTATCGTGCCAATATTCCTTCAGGGCTTGTTGCGGAAATCGTTTGGGCAATACTATAGGACCACATTTAAATATACCCTTTGAAAAAAAATGGCTTTCTGTAATTGCAGTTATAGAGGGTGCACAAGCTAAAATACTTTGCATTAATGTAGTGCCAGACCTGGGGCTGCCTACGATGAATATGGCTAAATTTATATTACTTGCTTCGCTGATGCTTTCTATGTTTTTAAAACCTGACACTTTATTTGTAACCTAGTTTTTCTAGGGCCTTCGGAAAGAGACTGTTAAACTTAACATCAACAGCTTTAGTAATATGGACTTGCCATTGACCAGATTTTGCATTTCGTATATGTTTTCCTGCCATTTTTGCTCCCGGTCCACTTAGCGAAAAGAAACTAAAAAGTTTTACTATTAACTCCTTTTCATATGATTGGATTGGCCACTTTTGAATATGAGATTTAAAAACTTCAATGCCGTTTGATGCCACTAAATCTTCATATTTTAACTCACAAATATCCATATGCCCTTTCCATTCAACAATATCACGTATATTTTTGCCCGCTGAATTATCTAATTCAAAAAGTAATCTTGACTCCATATTTGGAAGTGAGTTGGTGTATTCTTGATATGAAATATTTCCATATTTCTCATCAACAATTGATAACCATTTTTCACTGCTTTTCATATGATAAAAAGCGGCAGAAACTAACAAGTCCCGCGGGTCTCTCCGAACGTGAAGCCCACATATTAGCTTTTGAAGTTTAGAAAATTCAAATTCAGAGTGATGATCAATCAAGATGTCTTTTTTTAAATCAAGTTCAGACCCTCGGCCCAAGGAGTATGTGCGAAATGTTGTTGCGGCAAATACACGAAATATCCTTGCAAATAAAACTGTAAGGACCTTGTGGTGTGTCCCAATACAGATTTGTACAGATTTATCATTGCTACAAAAACGTCTTTTAACCATTGTCTTGAATAAAAGAATTCCCAGCGATGGAGCATTAACTGAAATTTTTAGACCCCAAACAAAGTATGAATAAATTTTCTTCATTTTTTAACTCACTATTAGAAATGTAACATTGAAAAAATAAAGCATCTTATTCAAATTCACTAAATTCTTCCAAATAACCTTTTAATTTTTTTAGCTGAACTCCTAGATCATCAAGTCGTTTAGGCTTCAATTTACGAGCCTCTTTTCGTAATTCGACGTGGTTTTTGGCGGCATAGTTAATAGCATCTTTTAAGGATTTAATTGTGAGATCACAAAATATTCCTGCAGATTCGAGGACTCGCCTTGTTGTATCAGAATGATTCGTTATAACAGGAACGCCAATACTCACAGCCTCATGGATAGCCATATGCATAATATTTGGTCTGTCAGATAAACTAACAATTGCAGTACTCAATCCCAACTCTTTTATGTATTCGGCATGGCTTAAGAATCCCAAAGGCTTTAAATTTTGTGGGAAATCACCTGGTACTAGACCGCGCTTTTTATAGTCACCCGTAATTTGAAAATCAAAATTAGGACATTGATTAACTGCATCGAATATAATATCCAAGGGTTCGTCTTGGTTATAGGAACATACAAATGTAAATAATAATTTTTCGGATGCGTAAATATTTTTAAGTCCAGGAAAATCCCGAGGCAAACAAAACATATCTATTGTTTTGGCACCCAAACCTTCAAGGTAAGACGAATCAAAAGGATTATGAGCAAGGGTAAATGGCGACTTTAAAAAAATAAATTTATAGAAAAAGAAAAAACGGCGCCATAATTTATTTGTTAGTGCACCAGAGTGAAAATCAAAAACTATATGATGTTTATTTATTAATCTAGCAATAAATGCCGCAAGCGCAATAAAAACTGGTAAATTATGAACCACTACAATTTTTGGTTTCAAATTCCTAATAATCAAAATAGTTTGCCAAGAAGAAACTATATAGCGTATTAACTTGAAAAAAGTTCCTTTTTTATTGATGGGGTATATGTAATGTACCGGAATCCCTAAAGCCAGACCTGTAGCGGACGAACGAAAACAATGTTTACTCCATGTAACCATAATCCCGTTAGATACTTTAGCTGAATGCTTTTTCATTAATATTTAATAATTTTTGAAATTGATAGAAATGAAGTATCAAATACAGAAAATGTTCTCAACGCTTTCCATAATCTAAAATTCCAAACGATATACCCGATGGAACTTGCTATGGCGGCACCATAAATACCGAATAATTTTGTAGTTACAAACATAGAAATGAGTATTATAGGTGCAGTTGAAATTAATATTTTTCCATTAACCTTTTCGTGCCCTGTCATGTTCAAAACAACACCTGCACCACCAACCGCAACATTAATAAATTGCCCGAAACTCAAAATTAGAAGTAGCGGCCAAAACTGCACAAAATTTGGGTTTATAAATGACAGGATCTCCTTTCCCCAAATTAGAAATATTAACAGTAAAAGGCAGCTACTAATCAATAAAAAAAGTGCAACAAATGACAACTTTTCTTGGGTCTTATCAATCTTACCAGCCGAATAGCCCCTTGCAACTGCAGGACCAATAATAGTATTAACTGTCGAGAGAACAAAGCTAATTAACTCTGCAACACGACTAACTGCAAAGTAAACACCAGCAAGTTCAACGGATAAAATGATGCCTACAATTATAACATCCGCAAGCCTTACTAAAACTCTACTGCAAAGCAAAAACCACAAAGGCATACCTGTAGTTAACCATTCAGATCGATCGATCTGCGACTCGTTAGTAACTGCACCGCACAATTGTTTTAACCGACGCTGACGTTTAATTTGAAAAGGAACCAAAATAGCTAAGACAATACCAGAGCCTAGCAAAGAAATGGTTAGGCTTTCTCTTGAAGACATACCATAAAAGCTACCCGACACCACTAAAATAATTAAAGCACAACGCCAAAGGACCTCTTTGGGCCCTATTGCCGAAATTAGACCCCCATAACTTCTTATTACCGCGCCTAAAACATCTGTAATAACGAAAGCAGGAAAAATAAAGATAGCTGCAATTACGTAATAAATGTTTTCCAGAGAATAACTATAAACAGCAACAAGAAAAACAACAAACAGGGTAGTTAGAGCCACCGTAAAAAGTGATTTATGTATAAGTCCATTGGATAAGGCAAACAATTTTTTTGGCCTATATTCTCCAAGATATCGAATCAGCAAAACATCCGTGCCTAATTTACAAAATACTGCACCTATGGTCATTGCGGAAATGATTAGTGAAAAGTGACCATATTCTATTGGCTCTAAAACTCTTGCAAATACAACAACCACAGCATACGACAATATTGCCGATAAGAATCTCATTACAAGAACCGTAATTGCTTTTCTATAATTCAGGCTAGAGTTTATTATTGAAAACATAAATAAATTAAAAGTCCTTCATTTCAAAAATTTATTTTTGGTTCTAATCGGATAGCTTTCTTTCAAAACATAACCATAGGTAATAAGCAACAATAAAAAACTAATTTGGTTATCACGAAATAAGATATATTCAAAAGGACTGCGTACCAATAATGAAATCAAAATCAAAAAATACAAACGAAAATATGGCTGTGATATAGATATACTAGGTTGAACTAAAAGTGAAATTTTCTTGTATATGCATACAAGTAAAACAAACAACCCTACAATTCCAAATTTTAGAAGAGTTTCGATGTATAAATTATGACTATGAGGAGGCTTGTAGAATGCGTTATAACCCATATTAATCAAATCATTATCCCAAATAGAACCAGCACCAAAACCTAAAATTGGTGATTCTGTAAAAACTTGGATTGAAAATTCCCATAAGGGCAACCTACCAGTTAATGACTCATTTTTTCCGAGGGATGAAAGTAAATAGGCGTCATACGATGGCAACAAAATGTATGCAAGCATTATTACCATTACAATACTAAAAGCCCATAGAAATTTAGAATTATTTGTTCGATTTACACTGTAAGTTGCTAATAAAAGAATTGCGCAAGCAAGACCGATCAATTTTGCGGCCGAACCACCTAATATTAAAACGTAACAACTGATAAAAAATAGAAGTGCTTTGAAAAATAACCCACGATTTATTACTCCTGAAACACACAAACAAATTGCAAGGCTTGCAATTTCACTTAACCTATTTTTATGTGTAAAAATCCCTTGTGGTGCACCTAAAAGATTTGAATACTCAATTCGATTCATGAGTCCCAACGATGGAACATAAAAAATGTATAATAAGCTACATATTAAAAACAAAAACAAAGCATTAGTTAATGCGTCTGAAGTATATTTTGAGTCATGCCTTGTTACGATTGCCAAAGAAAGTAATACAGTACAAAAAAGTTGTGTTGAATCTATGAATGATTTAACTGGATCTAGCGCCCAAAGACATGAAGTTATGGCTAATATACAAAAAGCAAATAGCGGGAAATAAAATTTGGATTTTGCGTAATATAGCAAATTACTTCGAACTGACATATATATAGCAAAAAAGTAGAGCGGAAGATAAACCAATGAATTTAAAATTTTCATTAGGTACGAGGTATCAGTCCTTGACCCGATTAAAAGCTGCTCATAAAAGGCTCCTGAAAAAACTAAAGCCGCCACAAAAGGCACGCTAAACACAACCCCAAATTTCATAGGCTACTTTTTCGTAATATATTGTTTAACATTAATCGAGTCTTGTGAGTATTTGACTCAAAAGCTAAATAAAAAATATATGCTACTAAAATACTAAGAACGAAAATACCCAATAAAACCATAATCAAATTCAAATCAATAAAGGCGCCTTTTGTTTCATAAGAAAAATTGATTTGTAAAAAGTTTTTAAGCACGATAATTACGATCATATGGGTCATGTATAGCGAAAAGGAAATTTTAGACAACCACTCTACCAGATTTTTTAAAAAGTTAATTGGCTTGCTAATTTTTGCCCTAATCAAAAAAACTACAACAAAAAATGCAATAATATAATCGCCAAGCGGCCAAAAATCATTAATATTAATTAGACTGGGTAGAACCATAGTAACCACTAAAATTGGCCCCAAAATCCATAGTGGTATATTTAATAATTTATATTTTGATACAACAATTCCAGCAATCCATATAGGAAAAAGTAAGAGGGTATTTTTTTTATCAACGGTATCAAACACCATAAGTGATAAAATTATAAATATTGCTAAAAGTGAGCAGATTATTGCGCTTTTACTAATTTTTTTAGAGAAAAATCCAAACAAAATTAAAGGCCATAAAATATAATAATGCATTTCAGAGTGAATTGACCAGGCGGGTTTATTAGAGCAAACAGTTTCAGTGTAACCTTCATTAAGAAAAAATATATTAGAGATTACATTAATCGCGGAGGGGACACAGGGTTCAATATGAAAAAAAGCATTCTCTGGAAGATTATAATACAAACAATAACTGACAATTACTGAGATTAAGATTGCAGGTATTAAAACAGTCCATATCCTAGCTAGTCGATTTACTAAATATCGAGAAAATTCATCCTTTCTATAAACACTGCCAGGAAAAAATTTAGTCCCAACTAAAAAACCTGAAAGCACAAAAAAGACAATTACTGCCTCATGCCCTAGGCCAGTTAAAGCATAAAATGATCTAAGCAACCAATCTGGCATAGAAGCCTCTGGTCTTTCAATCCAAAAGCCTAAAAAATGAATTCTTATATGTGAAAAAACTACTAACAAGGCAGAAATTCCACGCAAAAAATCTAACCAAAACGATAATCCCTCTGGTATACCTTTATCACCAACCTTATTACAAGCAGTTGCATTAATCATTGAGGAAAAACTCTTTACACATCATTACCTGCCTAACACCAGAATCTGAAAAATTGAAAATAATGGCAGTATCATCCATACAAAAAACAGGGTGAGGATCTATTCTAAAAACATTTCTTTTTCCGATAAACTTAGGCCTAACAGGAACTCTGACCAACTCAATTTCATGATAGCTAGAAACACTAATCAAACGAAGAGGAACAGAGTTATCAGGATATGCAACTTCTTCTCTAAGATAAGCATCTGTAAGCAGAAACTCTTGATTTAAATCCATACTAGGATGGCCACTACCTAAACATCCTGGAGCTAGGATTTTAAAATTTTGTCCCATAAAATCAAAGCACGCAAATACTAACCGGTCTCCATCAGGAAAATAACGTATACCGATTTTTTTGAAAATTTTAATTTTTTTTATCACCTTGGCAACAAATCTTTTAATTTTTAGTAGGCTTTCTGTTTTTGAATGATCCCTCTGATTCATGACTATTGATACTCCATCAGCGAGCCAATTAGGGTGATGTCCTCCCTTCCACATATCAAAATCAACAGCTACATATAGGTTATCACCAGAAACATCCATAGTTATCAAACAGCTGTCAGTGACACCAGGCTGAGAATTTTCATCTACCCACCTAAGGACAACCATCAAGCGAGTCCCCTGAGGATTAAATTTGGTATGAAAGGTATACAGTCCCCCTTTACGATTAGAGAATCTTGAAAATAAATTTGGTAATCGTTCGTTAATCTCCGAGTGACTTATTAACAAATGACTTCGTCCAGTTTTCAGAGAAACAATCTTGACTCCATCATTAGAGCAAAATCCACTATTAATTGGTATCTGCGAAGTTGGAACTATTACACCATATCCACCTTGTACCCGCGAAATTCTCTTTAAACAGGGTGTGGCGGCTATTGATTTGTTTGGCGAGGCCATATAGATGGAGCCTGACAACTTGAATATTAAATCATTGAAAATATCAACAATCACTCCAAAAGGTTCCCAATTTTCTATATCCATTTGATTGAAAAGTAACTCGGAATCGCTTTTACCCCATTGTACTTGGGCTCCTAACTGGGTATCCCATGCAGCGGTTTTGCCAACCCAGACAACTTTACGTGTTTTAATTTCTGTAACAACAACTTTTCCATAATCACCAAATTTTGGCATAGAAGTATCTGAAGGAAGTTCGAATAGAGCACAGTATAAACCTGACGGACTTATTGGAGAGGTATCAAAAAATCTGTGAATTGTTGGTTTATTTGGATTACTCAATCTTTCAAGCAAAACATTTGCTTTACCTACTGGTGATGGGGTTGAATGCTTATTAATCATTATGCTCAATAATAGTGTAAAGATAAATTTAGAAAATAAGTTTTGTTCATATAAAGATTTTTTTTATTTTTTGTTTCTCTAGTTATATAACAAAAGATGAGGAAGAAATTTATGATTGATAAAACTAAGAAATTTCTAGTGTTTTTTCGTATGCCTTTATTAAGTTCTCAATTTGAAACTGCCATGCCATCTCTGATTCCACTCTCTTTTTGCCAAAAGCGCCCATGGCTAACCTTCGTTTTTTATTGTTTAGAAGCTTATTTATTTTACAAGCAAAATCTACGGGATCATTCGGCTTTGCATAAAGACTAGCATCTTTTGCGGAATATCGTCCCTCACAAACATCATATTGAACAATAGGCTTTTCAAAAGCCATATATTCAAGAACTTTGTTCATCGTAGATTTATCATTCATTTCGTTAAATTTATCAGGATTAACACATATATCAGCATTAGATAATACTTCAAAAAGCTCTATATCAGGTGCTCTCCCAGTAAAAGTAACATAATTCACTAGACCCAGCTCAACAGATTTAGCTTTCAAGGATTCTAAACTTGGACCTCCGCCGACGAGAACGAACTGTATATCTTTGCGATTTTCTTTGTTTATGAGGTAATCTATGCTCTCAAGGAGTAAGTCTATTCCTTCTTGGTCACCCATTACACCAACATAGCCAATAAGATAATCCCGCTTATTATGCCATTTCTTAGATTCAGGCTGGGGGACAAGTTTGCTTAGATCTGGCCCAGAACGAACTACAAATACTTTTTCTTCATTCATTTTTCCCCTCTTGACAGCGATCTCTCGATAACTATCATTTGTCGCAATAGAAACATCAGCTAAAGCAAAAGTGAATCGTTCAAAAAGTCTCAGTAGCTTCCAAAAAAAACCACGCCTACCAAATTTTGCCTCATAAAGTTCAGGATTTATATCATGATGGTCAAATATAAAACGAATGCCAAAAATCTTGAAGGGTAATACTACTAAAGAAATTATATCCGGAGGGTTACATGCCTGAATAACATCAACTCCATGTCTGAATATAACTTTAAGGGTAAGCACAAACTCCCAATATAAAGCCGCAGAATACTCAAGAAAGTAGCCTATTGCGCCTGACGCATCTAAAGGCAATGGGTGACGATATATGTTGATACCATCAATTACTTCAGCTCGTTTCTCATGACCCTTTCCGGTTGGACAGATTATGGACACAGTAGCACCTGCTGCTTTTAAAGTTTTAGCCTCCATCCAAACTCTTCTATCAAAGGGTAAAGGTAAATTTTCAACGATAATTAAAATACGCTTGCCACGAAGAGAATTATTCAGGCCAAGCTCGTTAACACTTATTTCAATACTCATTTTTTTCACATTCATAGCATGTATCTAACTTATTGTATGAGTTGATATTGAGTCATATTTATCATCAATCATATTTGCAGTATCATTTGACTTAATTACTAAGTCCCAATCCCCTTTGTTAGCCTCTTCTTTACCTACAAGCAATCTATCAATTGAAGGTATATTGGAATATACGAATCCTAAATTTTTTCCTTTCAATTTAACGGGATCTAGAGCTGGATCAAATATTTTCAAATCCACACCAGAACTGAGTAATTTGCGCGCAAGGTCAACATTTGGACTTTCTCGGAGATCATCGGTATTAGATTTGAACGCAAGGCCTGCCATCAAAACTTTACTATTTCCAGATAATTTAGACATTACTTGTTCATAATGAAAATTTTTATGCGCTTCGTTTGAGCGAAGCAGTGTATCTAGCATACAAGTATTAGCTCCAACATCTGAAGATATATATTGCAATGCTCTAGTATCTTTTGGCAAACAGGAGCCTCCAAATGCTCCCCCGGGCCTCATATAATAAGGCGAAATATTTAATTTTGTATCCGAAACAAATATTTCATGAACTTTTTCTGATGAAATTCCAATTTTCTTACATAGTCGCCCTATTTCATTAGCGAATGTTACTTTTGTGGCATGCCATGTATTATCAACGAATTTTGTAATCTCAGCTTCTTCGTAATTTGAATAAAATGTTGTCGCGTCTATATTTTCGTGTAAAGATTCCAATAATTCCGATTTCGAACCATTTAATGTTCCAATTACGATTTTTGATGGATGAAAGTAATCATTAATAGCTGAAGCTTCCCTCAAAAACTCAGGGTTATAAACTACTTCTAACCAATTATTAAAATTGGGTTCCAAAATGGATTCGAATATTGGCAATATTAATTTCCTAATCGAACCTGGACGCATTGTAGAGCGAAAAGCCACCGTTATCTTTGACTGGTTACCCTTTGACAAAGATTCAGCAATTTGTCGAGTAACCTCGATAATATAACTCATATCATGTGAACCATCTGGAGCAGAGGGAGTTCCCACGCATACTATTGCTATATCAGTGTCACTCAATGCATCTGAGATGCTCTTTGTAGCATAAAGGGAACCAATTTGTTTAGCTTTCGTCATCAGCTCCTTTAAACCTGGCTCCTCAAAGGGTGGGGCTCCATCATTGATATCATTAATTTTTTCATCACTTACATCAACACCTACAACCTCATGCCCTTCACTTGCAATACAGCAAGCAGCGGTAAAACCAACATATCCAAGACCAAAAATTGCAATTTTCATATATTTTCCTGTTTAAATTTACCCAATAAAATTATGTATACCAAGCTAACAATATAACTCAGGTTGTTAACCTTAGTTCGCGACATACTTCTATGAGCGACCATACAAATCTTCAAAACGCACAATATCATCTTCTCCCAGATATGATCCTGATTGAACTTCAATCAACTCAAGGGCTACTTTTCCTGGATTTTCTAGCGCATGAACAACACCAATTGGGATATAAGTTGATTCATTCTCAGATAATGTAAACATTTTATCTCCATTGGTAACTTTTGCCGTTCCAGAAACTACGATCCAATGTTCTGCTCGATGATGATGCATTTGAACACTTAACTTTGCACCCGGCTTTACAGTAATCCTCTTTACTTGGTATCGGTCTCCTTTATCAATGGAGTCGTATTTACCCCATGGACGGTATACTTGGCGGTCTAATTTCCATTCCGGACGGACTTCGGCTTTAAGCTGACTAACTATTTCTTTTACATCTTGAACGCTGTTTTTGTTGGCAATCAAAATAGCATCTTTAGTGTCAGTTATTATTAGGTTATTTACTCCTACTGTTGCAACCAATTTTTCATCTGTTCTGACATAAGTATTTTTTGTTTTGTGCAAAATAACGTCACCTATAACAACATTATTATTATTGTCTTTATTTCCTATTTCCCATAATGATGACCACGATCCTATATCGCTCCACCCAGCATCCATTGGAACAACAACTGCATCTTCTGTTTTCTCCATAACTGCATAATCGATAGAGTCACTTGGGCAAACTTCAAATATAGATTTATCAACACGTAAAAAGTCTAAGTCCGAGGCAACATTTTTCATGCTTGATGTACATGCATCAAAAATGTCTGGCCTAAATTTTTGTAATTCTTCTAAATAACGGCTTGCCTTGATCATAAACATGCCACTGTTCCAAAGGTAATCTCCAGTAGCTAAATAGCTCTTGGCAATATCTTCAGAGGGCTTTTCTACAAATTTATCAACGAAAAAACCCGAGCCTTCAGCTTTACCTTTTTTAATATAACCATAGCCAGTATGGGGTTCGCTTGGCACAATACCGAATGTAACAAGCTTTCCAGCTTCTGCTAAGGGGATAGCTTCTTTTACCGAGTTCTCAAAAGATGCCTGATCCTGTATAACATGATCCGCTGCCAGAACGAGCATTAGCGGGTCTTCTTTTTTAGTTAAGATGGCAGCAAGTGCAATCGCGGGCGCGGTATTTCTTCCGGTTGGCTCAAGAATAATGGAGCCCAACTTATCAATCTCTCTTAACTGCTCAGCGACAAAAAAGCGGTGTTCCTCATTACATATTGTCACGGAAGAGCTAATATTAAGGTTTCCTAATCGCTTAAATGTAGCCTGAAGCATAGTATCTTCACCATAAAGCTTTAAAAACTGCTTTGGGTGAGCTGCTCTAGAGAGGGGCCACAAACGTGACCCAGAGCCACCTGCCATCACAACTGGACATATTTTCATATCTATACCTTCAATTTGATTTGGAAGCTAAAAATTTTAAATTTCATATATTTATTGAGAATTAAAAATTTATCATGCAGATTAGTCTTTGTGTTTTAATTTATTACAAATGGATTTAAAAAATAATTCTACCTATTTAAATTGCGATAAAAGCCATTATCGCTCGCCAGACTCCCGCCTCATCAACTCAACCTCACGGGTCAGATCAGCGATCTGCTGCTCAATCTCGATATACTCGCGCCTCTTTCGGGCAAGAAATCTCGCAGTAACAGCGGCCTTCTCTGCAATACCCTGGGGCGTCAGAAGGTATGCGTAACCGAGCTTGTTGTCCGAGCGCCTGAAGTTGTCCGCCTTCACCAGACCCACCTCAATCAGCGAGTTTAGGATGTAGTGGGTCTTGCCAAGGCTC
>Ga0233438_10002176_pt1 | contig 20112 bp, 16 predicted proteins | sample SI_123_September_FD_182720 | JGI IMG/M metagenome (GOLD analysis project Ga0233438, IMG submission 182720) | Seawater microbial communities from Saanich Inlet, British Columbia, Canada - SI_123_September2016_10_MG | ecosystem: Environmental > Aquatic > Marine > Inlet | place: Canada: British...
TGGGTTCTTAAATTAGAAGGTGTAGATAAAACTGGATTTACTTTCAATGAGATAAAACAAGGAAACAGTTTATGGGAAAACGATGTTCTTGTGGAAATACACACCTCGAAGAAAGAGAGAGAAGAAAAGTATACTACGGAGTAGGTAAAACATACGACGTAGTAAACCGACAGCATTACGGTGACAGAATAATCACATCAAACGCTGGCGGAACTATTACAATTGATGGCACTGGTGGGGCAACCTCTACAACTAGATTTTATGTAGGAGATGAAATAACTATTTCAGGAACGACTATAACAATATTATCTGTTAAAATAGAGCTTGACGGAACGTTTACTTATTCTTACAAAGGTGTTGTTTCAGCTCAGTCGGTATCTGTAACTGTGGATAACTATGCTGAGGCTGCTGTAACCATGAATCGCGGCGATGTGTTCTTTAGAGCAAGAAGATTGATTACAAGAGACAGTAATGTTACAAACAACACGTTACTTGCTTTAAACTGGGACGAAAGTAGTTTTAACAATTTAGTAGGTTTTATTGAAGACTACTCTATTAGTGATTTCTACAACTCCTCAGGATTTACTTCTAATAAACCTTATGCGTTTATACCCGATTCAAAAACTATACGCAGACGCTCTTCTATAACTTACTCTGATGCTTACGTTATAGATTCAGACAGGTTAAACCTTAGCTCATTTAACTTAAGTCTAGCCAATTGGACAGACTTAGATTTAATTTACGGAGGTATAACATCTTTGGTTCCTAGGGGCGATGCACTGACCGTTATACAAGAAAGTAAATCTTCGCAATTGCCAATAGGGAAAAACATTATAGAATTCTCTAGCGGTAACGCTAACGTTACAGCATCTAAGAATGTGCTTGGTGGAGCTTCTTACTACGCAGGGGATTACGGTACGGCAAACCCCGAATCTGTTATAGAACGATTCGGTGTAGTATACTTTGTTGATGCAGAAGCAGGTAAGGTTATTAGACTGTCATCTGATGGAATCACACCTATTAGTGAGAAAGGGGTAGATAGTTTCTTTGAGAACAAGTTTAAATCACTAATTTCTGCAACAGAAAAGATTCGTGTTGTTGGTGGCTTTGACCCAGATAATAATGAGTACTTAGTGACTGTAGAACCTGTGTTTAACGCTAGTGTCACTATTGGTTCAGACGATTACGGTATACCCGTTGATGCTGATGCTGAATTTACTATACAGGGAATTAGCTATACGTCATCAACTGTTCTATGGAATGTATGGGGTAACCTTTGGAACACGTACTGTGGAGAATGGCAAGATGTGGGTAACGGAATAGTATTCGTAGACTCTGTGTTTCAGACTCAAAGCGTTCTAGTCGACTCAAGCTTCCTAGGCTCTACTGCTACAATTAAAGTAATTGTAACAGATGCAGCATACAGCTTTAGCGCTATAGCTCAATTAAACCTTAGTACAGGAAAGATTACCATGCCTTCTTCTACTTGTGAGGGAGATAGCATAACAATCGGAGATGCTTCGTCAGAAGAGGCTGGATTTACTATCGCGTACAAGCACAAGGAAGGAGTTTGGGGGAGTAAGTACAGCTTTAAGCCTACAATGTATGTAAACATAAACAACGAGCTTTACAGCTTCTCTGACGAGAACTCTGGCCTTATGTGGAAGCATAATGTAAACAACACTAGAAACAACTTCTACGGTACTCAATATGCCTCTGAGGTTGAGGTTGTTTCCAATAGAAACCCATCTATGGTTAAAGTCTTTGAATCTTTGGCAGTAGAAGGAGGCGGTACATGGTCAGGCGCACTTAGCACATCAGACCAAAGCACTACTATAGGCACATCAGACTTTGATGTCAGGGAAGGACATAGATACGCTATGATTCCTAGAGATACATTAGTATCAACAGGGCATCAAATCTACTTAGGTGTTGTTGCAGCTGGTGGTGTTACTGGAGATAAAGTTACGTTTACTACTCCTGTTAACAAGCTACCATTTGTTGTTGGAGACATACTTAAAACAGCCTCTGGTTCTACGCTTACAGGAACAGGAATGGAGATTAGTGGTATAACAGATAGAAAGACGATACAGTGTACCAGTGGTATATCTAATATATCCGCAGGTGACAATGTGTTTGTAGAACACTCGTCACGTATTGATGGAGACCCGATGAGAGATGTTTTCTTGAAAATAAAACTAACCAGTACTGACACAACAGCCTTTGAAGTACACGCCTTATCTTTAAGCTATGACAGGTCAAGGTTGCACAATGACAGAGTCAACTAAAAAGATTAAATTTGCATTATGGCAATAGACATTAATAAATTAGCAGAAGTAGGTACAATGGCAGCTGGCGGTGGATATGCTCAGGCTGCTCTTGGTGGAGCGCAAGCCATTTACGGCTTGTCGCAGCTACCCAAAGCTAAGGCAGAGTTTGAGAGAGCAAAAGCCGCAGCACCTTCATTAGAAACCCCAGCTCAGTTTTACGAGAATTACAAGAACGCTTACGACAGTGAAATGGCTAGGATGCAGAACGATGCTATTCAGGCTAACCTAGCTACTTCCGTACAAGCCCTACAAGGCGCAGGAGGAAGAGCATTAGTAGGCGGTTTAAATCAAGCTACCGCTCAAAGTCAAGCTGCTCAGAACTCTATGTTAGCTCAGGAACGTCAAATGCGTTTAGCAGCAGGTCAGCAACTAGCTACCGCAGAAGAACGCGCTGTTGGTCGTAAAGAAGCTCGTAGTCAGCAAGAGATGGCTTATGCCAATCAAGCTTATCAAGCAGCTCTAGGTAACATTGGCAGTGGTCTGGGAAGCGTAGGTGAGGGATTAATGTACGGTATGTCTGCGTCCAAAGCTAATAAAGATGAAGCATCCCCATCAGGAGATGCGGCAAGACAAGCTGAATTACAACAAAAAGTAATAGATAAAGAAAGCATAAACAAAGCAGGAGAAAACAGAAAAGCACTTTTACCAGATGCTGCAATTGCTCCTCCTAAATCTAATCTACTAAATGTTGACACATCAACATTTGAGAAGAATCTTCCAACGTTAAATGAAGATTTAATAGGCTTAAGAAAAAGTCCAACGGTTCCTCAGCAAGCACCGCCTAGACTAGGGCCTTCTATATCTGACCCAATGCCTATGCAACAGGGAATTACTTATAGACAAGACGGAGCAAACTCTATGGCTTCATCAATTTATTCTGGTGCGGGTCAATATCAAGGCACGGGAACGCTAAATGTAAAGCCGCAACAACCAGCCCCGCCAAACATGTATCCTTTTGCTGACTTAAGTCCAGAGAACAATGTGAATCCCGTTCCTGCTGAGTACAGAAACGACCAAGCTATGAAGCAGATTAATGCTCTAAGCAAACAGTACGCGCAGTTTGCCCCAGCTCTTGGTAGAATGACTTCGTTTAGAAACGGGGGGATGATGACTAAAGGCGCATTTAATCATAACACTAATCCTATTGACTTAGTACAAAACGGTCAGAAGGTAGGAGAAGCCACTGGTGGTGAATACATATTGAACCCAGAACAAGCAGCGGCTATAGCCAAGCAGAGTGCTTTTGCCAAGAACCTGTTTAAGAAGTTCGAGAGAAACGCTAAAAAGAATAAGTAATGTCAGTATTAGGCACAACAGTATTTAAAGTACCAAAGCTCGGAGAGACTGGTTTTAAGATTGACCAAGTCAATGAGCAAAAGCGTAAGCAGGCACAACAACAGCTTCAGAAAGAAGTTGACGGTACTGGTGCTGAAAAGGCATACATGGATAACGCCATGGGACTTACTGGTATCTACAAACAAATAGCTGACTCTAGCTACGATGTTTTTAGACAAGCTGCTATCGAATACGAAAGAACAGGTTCAGCTAGCGCAGAAACAAGAATGAAGCAAGCCGCTAGTGAACTTACTTATTCTGTTACCGCTGGTAGAAGCATACTTGACGTAGCTGGAAAAGAATACGTTTCAAACAAAGCAAACGGATTTAAGGATGTAGCTCTTTCACCTGAAGAGGCTTCAGAGCTATACACGGGATTTACCAATAGAACAGGAGAGGTTATAGTTAAGAACGGAAGAGTAATGGTAAAAGATGGTGACGCTTTTGTTCCAGCTACTCAGTCTACATACTTGCAGTCCTCTGTGAATATGAATAACTCACTCGTTCTACCTCGCACGGTTAATCAAGGTACATATGTAAACTTTACATCTTTCTTAGACGAAACTAAAGGCGCTATACGTGCTGGTTCTAGTGCAGTAAATGCTCAGTCAAGGGTAGACACTTTGTTTGAAGAGAAGTATAAAGACAAGCAATTTCAGGCTGATGTATTAACAGCATATGCTGTATCTGAAGATGACGGATTAGGAATGGTCGAAGACCCAACTAAAATAAGTGCAGAAAAACTAGCTGAGATTTCAAATTTAGGCTCTAACGAAGAAATAGTAGCCCAAGCTAAGGCGTGGTATAAAGAAAGAGTAATGAACTCTATACCTCCTTTATGGAGTGCTGGAAGTTCTGGAAATGGAGATGGTAGTGGGTCTACAAAAACAATTGAGTTCGGACAAGGTGTGACTTTACAAACAACCCCGATATTAGAAGGAGATGACGGAAACTGGAGTGTAGATACTAGTAGTATTAAGGAAGAAGAGTTTGAAACGTATGGTGCTTTAGAAACATCTATGCAAGGAAAAGGCATTACCGACGCTAAGAAATTTACATACGATATAGTAGGTATTGGTGTAGATGCCGATGGTAAGGTCTATGCAGACAAAGAGGCTACAGAAGAATCTGGATTCTGGTCTGTTTCTTCTGGAAAACAGTTTATGCGTAAAGCAGAAGCTATGACGTTTACAGAGTTTGGAAGGCTTCCAAGGGCAACCAGAGAAATACTAAAATCTAGATTTGGAGAAGACACCTCTAAGTGGTTGTCAGGAATAAAGCCTAGCGAAAAATCCGTAACTTCGCAAGAAGAGAAAGAAGAAATAGATTGGTAGTATGAACGACGAATATAAAGCTCTTTACGAGGCAGTATCTAATAAATTTAGTATAGGAACCTTTGAAGAGTTTGAAGCTCGTATGCAAAGTCCAGAAGACCGCAAGCGTTTTTACGATGCTGTTTCTAAAAAGGGCTTTTCTTTAGGAGGCTACGATGAGTATGAAGAAAGATTAAAAAAAAAAGAGGCTTCTACGGAATCTCAATCTACTGGCGCTCAAGAAAGTACACCTTCGGTTTCAGCATCTAATGTACCTGTTCCTGAAACCATACTTGAGGGTATGGAACGATTCAAAAAAACTGGACAAGCAACAGAACCTGCTGCGGTAGGTACTAAAGCAGCAGAGAAGCCTAAGAAAAAAGCAGAGGGAAGCTCTGTTGTCATTGACGCTATCTTTACCGAAGAAGCGGCTAAAGGTCGTGAAGCTCAAGATATTCTTTTAGAACACGATAAATACGTAAACACAAATAGAGACAAAAACGGGAATTTTCAAACCCGCAGCGTAGAAAATATTGGATATTCAGAGCAAGCTGCTATTGATAAAATTGAGAAAGTATTTGGCGCGGACTTTAGGGGAAAGTCTTACGAAGAGGTAAAAGAGATAGTAGACTCAGGTAAGCAATACTCGGAGCAAGTGTTATTTGAAAACACTTTAGAGAAAGCAAAAGAAGAAGAAACAAAAGACCCCACTGTTTTTGGTTTAACAAGAACAGCTTTTTACGACGGTCTTATCGGAACACCTGCTAGAAATCAAGCTATCAGAGCAGCGGCAGCCAGAGGTGATTATGCCACAGTTGAAAACATGCAACAGGAGATAAACCTAAGAACTGCTCGAACGCAGCTCGCTTTAGGTATAGACCCTACTGATAGTAGAGGTATAACAGAATCTTGGAAAGAAGGAGATATTGATGGAGCTATATACAAAGGATTGTTTGGCGCAGCAGGCTCCGCTGGTGGTCTAATACTCACCATTGCCGCTCCTACCGTAGGTCTAGCTTATTTTGGGGAAACTGCATATACATCTACATATGCTCAAAACGTAGATAGAGGAGACCTTACTTGGGAACAAAAAGAAAGCCTTGCTTTAATCGCGGGTGCTACCGAGATAGTTGTAGGTAAGTTCATGGGTGGTCTTAACAATGTTAAGAGATTCAGAGGCGCTATTGGTATATCTGATGACATAGGAAAAGCAGGGCTAAAGTCTCAGAGAGCAGCTTACGATAAGGCTATTAAATTCTTAGAGCCTTATAGCAAAAAGTTTACCTCAGCAATGAGAAAACCTGCTGTAAGGGGAGCTGCTACAGCTACATACGACACAGCATCAGAAGCCCTTGAAGAAGGATTTGTGGATGTTATAAATCAAGTCGCTGCTCATGGTATCGCTGGAGATGAATTTGATGTTTACTCTATATACGATTCTATGATTTTGGGTGCTGCTATGGGCGGCCCTATGGGTGTAGGAACTGGTGTTGCGCAGTTTAAGGTTATAAACTCAATGTACAACAAGCCTCTTTCAGAGGACTTGCAAAAGTTTGAGACCCTTCAGGAACAGTATAAGGATTTAAAACAAGCGGCTAGGGAAGAATCAGACCCAGCCAAAAGAAAAATAATAAAAGAAGTTCTTCAAGAAACAAGAGCGGAGATTAACGAGATTAACGATAAGGCTAAAAAAGCTTACAACAATCTTAGTGATAAAGAGGCTATTGAGCTTTACAACTTAAACAAGGAGATATCGTCTTTGTCTATGCAAGCCAAAGACACTAAGAATTCTGGTACGCTAAAAGCTATTCAGTCTAAACTAGCGGGAACGCTTCTAAGGAAAGGCGAGCTTGAATCTAAGGCTGGCATTAAAGTCGAGGCTGATAAAACTGTAGAGCCAACAGGAGCTACTGAAACCGCAGCAAAGGTAACGCCACTAGAAGGTGAAAGCTTTACTGAAATTAGACGTAAGCAGAAAGAGGAAAGAGATGCGGCTGAAAAGCGTTTATCTCCAGACGATACCCCTAATAAAATATTAAACAAAAGAGGTAGATACCTTAACCCAGCTAATAACATGCTGGTCGAAGGTGTTGTCGCAAAAGATGGACAGACTCTTGTTATAGAGACAGACGAAGGTAACATAATAGAGATAGGTAACTTTAACGAACTTGCGGATACACCGCTCAGAGAGCTTGGACTCTCTGATGCTGTTGGTGTTATGTCTACCAATGAGGATGGTTCTTTCACTTACAATAGTGTAGCAGGTGCTGCGCCACAAGGCACAACCATGGTTCCCTCTCAAGGGAACGTTAAATCTATAAAGAAAGATAAGAAAGGTAATATAAAGCGTGTTGTAATGAAATCTCCAGACGGGGGTACTACTTACAACCTAACAGGACAAGACGCTCAGGATATGGCTTATCAGCTATACCTAAGTGAAATGGCTACAGAGGAAGGCGCGGCTAAGATTGAATCAGAAATAGAGAAAGATGAAGAAGCAAGAAGAATCCTTGAAGCCGCAGAGCGGGCAGAAGAGTCTGGTAAAAAGGCTGCTGAAGCTGCCAAAAAGCAAGCAGATGGAGATACTGTCGAGAGTGCTAAAGAACCAGTAAAAGTAAAAGAGACCAAAGAGCCTATCAGTTCTATTGGTTTTGACTTAGACTCTAAGACTAAGGCAGCGTTAAACAAGATTAAGACTGTATTGTCTTTTGTAGTACCAGACTTAAAAATCGTGGTACATCAAAACAGAGACTCTTACAACGATACTTATGATGGTGCTAAAAGGTCAAAGGGTCATTTTAACCCAAGCACAAATACAATACATATACTAGCTGACGGCAACAGCATCCTGGGAAAAGATATTCAAACGTTAATTCGTCACGAAGCTATTCACCCAGTTTTGGATGCTTTACTACAGTACTCTCCAGAAGCTACAGCCAGAGCTGCTGCAAGTGTTCGCTCCATTCTTAGAAGAATGGGTAACAATTCTGACGCTAAGTCTGTTGAGGCACACGCTGCAAAATACAACGGCAAGCCGCAAGAGATTCAAGACCTAGAATTAGTTACAGAGTTCCTTGCTGTATTTAGTGACTCATCTGCTATTGAAGCAGCTAAGAAATCAGAGCCTTCATTCGTAGAGCGTGTTGCTGACATGTTAACTAGGCTTCTTAGAACAGTGGGTCTTATGGACGCTAAGACTAAGTTAGAAGGAGAAAAAGAGATAAAGTCTTTAATGTCAGCTCTTGAGTTTGCCTTCACAACTGGCAAGACCTTTACTACAAATAGACACAAGAACATTGTAGACTCTAAAAAGAAACAGATTAGAGAAAGCATTGATAATATCGGCAAAGAGCCATACGCTCCAAAGAAAGGAGAGTCTTTAGAGGATGTAATTAAAGGTCTCGAAAAGTCTAAAAGCAATTTTATTAAAGCTGTTGATTTTGAGCATAGCTTAGAATTAAGAAGAATGGGATTCTTTGAGTCTCATCAGGCAGACGGTTCTATTTTACTAGGTAAAGGAACTAGATACGAAACATACGACGCGGCAAATAGTGTGGCTAAAATCCACCCTAAGTCTTTTATATCTAAAGACAGTGTTACTGACAGTAAAAAGAAGAAAGTAGTTGATACACTTTCGGCTTTTGCTAAATTCATAAAAGCAGATGTTAAATTCATAGACAGCCCAGAGCTGGCCTTTACATCTACACTTATTATTCCAGACGCTGATAACAAACTTAAGTCTCCTACTCCTGTAGTAAACTTGGCTTATGCTAATGCTAGAACTGGAGCTGGAGGTTTCTCTACATTTATAGTAGAGGCTATAAAGATTTCTTCTCCAGTTGCTATAAATGAGGTTTTAGCTAGAATGAAGCTGAAAGAAGGTGATTTATACACCGCTTATCAGCAATATGAAAACACATATACAAATCTTGATATAACTAGAGGCTTACCTAAAGAGGATGTTCAGTTCATGGCTTTCTCAAGACTTCTTCAAGAATCTATTGACCGCGTGCTTACTGGTTCAATGGGTAATAGTTATTCTGATTTTGCATCAGATATGCAACAAGCTTTCTCTGACTTTATAACAGAAGCAGCAGAACAACCTGCTGCTAAAGACAAAAAAGGAGAGTACTATGTCAAGTTAATACCGTTTGGTGAAAACTTTATTCCTACTCTAAAGAATCTTTTTATAGACAAACGAATGTCTTTTCAGGAATCTGTTGTTAGAGGAAAGGAAGCTGCTCAGAAAATAATTAGCAATTTAGCTGATGTTATGAGTAACTCTTCATCTGACTTAGGTTCTATTTCTTTAAAAAAGAAAGGACTTAAGATGATGTACGGTCAAGAGACAAACAGACTAAATGTAATAGACTGGATAGCTATCCACACCATGGGTGACTTTAATCACCCTGCTATTAAAATGCTATTACAAGGTAATGGTTTGCCTTCTATTCTAGAAAAGTATGAATACGTAGCTGACCAACTAGGGGAGTTCTATGTTCAGTTAAGTGATTTTGCTTACGGCAGCTTGTCAAGTAATAGAAAAATAGAAAAGGCTTTCTTTGAAGGAAATGACAATGGGTTAAACGAATCTGAAAAAGCTGTATTAGGTTTGATACAAAGCTACGTAGACTCAATGTATTCTGATGTACAGAAAGAAGCTAATCTAGACTACGATAATAAGGTGTTCAAGCAGATGCTTCTAAATTTCGTCACTGATGTTGCTGGAGGCCAGTACTTTGATGATGTTGCTAAATATTTAAATATAGAGGAAGGTATAATTCAGACATCTCATTTGAACGAAGGTAACATGGATTTAATTCGTGAATTAGGGGTGGGCGCACTAGGTGGAACACAAGAAGGATTTGCAGACGTGTTCTCTAATTTCTTACAAGACAATGTTGCTGAAAAGGCAAACGATGTTTTACCATTATTGTTAGATATGATTCAAGTAACTGATTCTAAATCAGTGCAAAAAATCAAAGAGTTTAAAAATGTAAAGCAAGCTGTTGACTACGCTATGAATCAAATAGGTGTGGTTCCCGTGGGTGAAGCTTTTGTTAAAACGATACCGTTCTCTGAAATAAAAGAAAAGGTAAAATCAGTTCACAAAGGTGTTTTGCCTAAAGGTTCTGCTTCTACTATATTCAGTGAGAACTCGGAGTTACATATATCTGTAACTCCTTCAACTGATGGAACTGTAGAGGTTTCATATGGTTTTATATACACTGACTCAAATGGACTTAGGGTAATAGAATACAGTGACTATCCAAACAGTTGGAAGTTGGGTAGTATTACAATGCCCCTAGTCTTTAAAGCTGTTGCTGAAACAAGTTCTTTAGTTAATGCAAAGGCAGTAAGTTTTATGGCTGTTAGCAACCAGCCCAGTCAAAATGTCGACATATCTCTTTATTCAGATGGTCAGCGTGAGCAGTTTTCAAGAAAACAAGATTCTCGTGTCAAGAGAAGAGGTTTAAACAACATCGCAGCTTTTAGAAACGGAAGTATAATATCTGCTAGAACCAGCGGAACTGTAAGCTTTTTCTTTGAGGATGAAGCTAACAACAATGTTCTTTACACTACAAGTGATGAACGAATCACGTCTATGGTATCAAATTTTTATGACGAAGGTATTTTTAAAGACGGTGCATATATAGGTCAAAAAATAAAAGAGAAGAAAGAGCTTTATGATTTACTAAAGTCTGGAGAAATAAAATCCAAGAAAGAGAACTTCTCTAAAGAAGGTTCTTACCTAGCCAAGATGTATAATCAAGCTGAGACTTTAAATTCAGAATCTTTTGTATTCGCAGAGGCAGAAACTATTCAAAACACAGGTGTTCTTGCGTCTACTTCTGATAACAGCGTAAAGTACATAGCTCCTGCTGTGATTAGAGAGTCCCTTTCTGACGAAGGGCCTTCAGGTAAGGAAGCTGCGCGTGCAGTAGATAACATGTTTGAAGCAGCTGAGGCTCATATAATCGAATCGGCTAAAAGTAAAAAGTGGAATTGGAAAAAACTTACATCTAGGCAATCTTGGGTAGACAGACAGACAGGGCTTAAAAAAGCTATGGCTGAAGGGTTATCTAAATATATAATGTCTTTGAATGTCAATAGAGCTGGAGCTACCTCATATGCCGATAGGAGATTCCAGACTATTAGAAAGTCTATCTACGGTAAACTAACAAACTCAGAAAGCGAGATACTAGACAAGTATATCTACATGAGACGTGTAATAGATATCGACTCTACTTGGATAAAGAAAAGAGGATACTTTGGGTCTAGAGTAAGTGAGGAGCAAAATCAAATAGTTTACTATCAAAATGAGCTAGCGGAAGCTAAGTCTAAAGGAGACAAGAAGCTAGCAGAAGAGATAGAAAAAGACATTAAGGAGTCTAAAGACAAGCTTAAGTACTTTGAATCTCAATTAGAGAAATACTCAACAATGCCAAAGCATCCAAGCTACGGAGGTGTAGAGATGAATAAGCAAGCTGCTGAAAGAGCTATTGAAGAATACAAGAATACTTTAGGAGCGCCTTTAATGTCATTGATTGAGAACAGAGCTGAGAATTACTTTGATGCATATCGTCAGATACTTGAAGATAATTACAAAGCTGGATTAATAGACCTAGAGACAAAAAACAGATTCATAAACAACGACTACTCTCCTCGTGTGTTCTTAGAGAAGATGTTTGGAAATGTTGATGAAATTGTATTGCAACAAAACGGTAGTTTCTCTAGAGAGCAGATTCAAAGTATTAGAAGTGGTTCAGATACGTCGATATTTACAGATACTGAATATCTGCTTGACATAAGCTTAAGAGCCTTAGAGAACAAGAAGGCCAAGAACAAACTGTTTAGTGAAATGCACAAAGAGGCTAGAGCTAAGAACTTTAGTTTAGCTGACGGTCAATTCATGAGAGAGGGTAACTTCAAGAAGACTAAAGATGGCAAAATAAAACAAGATGGGTTTGGCAACTATCAGTACGAAGATGCAGACGCTAACTTTAAAAATGTATTCTACAGAGAAGGCGGAAAGCTTAGGGCTTTCCAAGTTCACAAAGACTATTACAACAACCTTGTCGGTATTAAGGGAACTAACATGTCCCCTAAGACAAGAAGAATAGTAAAGTGGGTATCAGGTAGCCAAATAGTAAAGGCAACAGCAACTGCGCTTAACCCCTTCTTTGCTATTACAGGTACTCTACGTGGATTCAGAGAGGTTACCAGAGGTCGTGGAGTATATGATAAACACAGATTCCTGCCCATAATGAACGCAATGTTGTTCATAGACTTTGTTAAAGCTAGTAAGGATGCTGTTACCAACACAGAGTTAGTAGAAGAGTATTACGCCCACGGAGGAGGTATGTCTTTTATGACAACTCAGGGTAAACCAGATAAACTGTATCAAAAAAAGAGAAAGTTTGGTATAGATTTTCTTCAGAGAAGAGGCATAAGCTTAAATCCATTTGGCGCACTAGCTTATTTTGGTGAGAAAGCGGAGCTAGCACTAAGATTAGCGGTGTATCAAAAAACAAAACAGAATTTGGCTGAAAGTATGCCTGATGCAACGCAAGAACAAATAAACAGTATGGCCGCAGCAGAAGCTAGGCTTATAGCTGATTTTGCTCAAAGCGGTGAGCTTTCTTCGGATGTTGATTTAGTTATCCCTTACTTTAACGCGGCTATTCAAGGTACTAGAGCATCTTATGATTACGCCAGAAAAAATCCTAAGAAGTTCTTTCAAAAGCAAGTTCAGTCTTATTCATTAAACACAGCATTAGCAGTGTTTGCAAGAATGATGCTATGGGATGACGATGAAGATAAAGATATGTACTCCAATGTATCCCCTTGGATTTTAGAGAGATACAACATTATACCTACGGGAATAAAAAATAGTCTTGGAGAGCATGTTACCATAAGAATACCTAAGGTTCATCAGTTCTTGATGTTTGATTCTCTATCAGAGATAACAGCAAAGCATATGACTTACCTTATGAAAGGCAAGGAAGTTCCTCAGGACGATTTAAATCCAGATGGTGATACTTGGTTTTTCCTAGATTCTATACTATCCTCTTTCCCAGCAGGGCAATTTATTCCTCTAACAGAGATTAGAAAAGGAAAAAATGTTATATCTGGTCTTGGACAACGTATGATAGGCGCTGTACCCACAGTATCTAGTCTAATAGCTTACAAGGGTAACTATGATTTATTTAGAGATAAAATTATAGCGTATGATAAAGGTGACGTACTACCTTTTGCAGAAGGGTATAAAGATGCCAATACCCATGACATTTACAAGTTCTTTGGGGACATTACTGCTGGTTTAGAACGTGGCTCAATATCCCCTAAAAGGGCTGAGGTTGCTGTGGAAAAACTAATAGGTTCTGAGTCAACACTACTTACTGCTCTACTATACCAGATGACTGATAAGTTTCTTACAGTAAAAGAAGAGAAGAAAGGAATCACCCCAGAGAAAGCTAACAAAGAGTTTAAGAATCTGTTTGGTTTTGGTAAATCATTCCTGTACACAATACCTAAAGATGCTTGGAAAGAGAAAGAAGACATTGCAGAACTCACAAACATGAGAGCTGTTACAGAGGTAAACATGATTAGAAAAGACATTCGTCTTGCAGCTGATAAATACAGCTTAGATGAGTTAAGAACTATGAGTGAGAAAGGAAAGCTTCCTACTGAAGTAACTAATTTCATAAATGACTTAGACGAGCCTCAAGCAATGAAGCGTTACTACTTGCAGTACTTCAAGAGAGTGGCTTTAGGCAATGCTGTAGATGATGATAAGTACTTTGAGATTAAGTTTGCGAAGACACCTAAGGCTGAGATGCAATTATTCATGCATTACTTTGGTGACCCAGCAGAACTGACCCCTGAAGATAAAAAAGAGATTCAGACTAATCTACAGCTTATAGGGTACACGTTTAGTGAGCAAACCAAATCTTACTACGGTCAATTGAAACAAAAGTAAAATTTAATATATAATAGGTATGAAAACATTAATAACAAAAATGATGAGTTGGACAAAGATTTTTAAAGATGACAACGATTGGAATGAGAAAACCATTATAGGTTTTCTCTCCTTTGCAGTAATGGTGATTGTGATGATTGCAGATGTGATGAGTGGGTTTTGGGGTAAGGATTTACCTATCAATGAATTCACTTACAATTCTTTCGTAGTAGTGACTCTAGGTAGCTTTGGTATCGCTGGTATCGAGAAGTTTGCTAAGAAGGCTGAGTAATGGAGCTAGAGGTACTAAGATTTAGCAGTCAGGAGGATTCCACTAACGGAATACTCTTTGATGTTACAGGAGGAGTTAGAAAGTTCCTTTGTTACACACTGGAAGACGAGCATCGTGAAGACAAGGTAGCTGGAGAAACCAGAATACCTTCTGGTACTTACAAGATAACACTTAGAACTACAGGCGGTTTTCATGGGCGGTATGAAAAGAAATACGGGGAGATGCACAAAGGAATGCTATGGGTACGTGACGTTCCTAACTTTGAGTATATCCTTATTCATACTGGTAACACTGACGAACATACTGCTGGGTGTCTTCTTTTGGGTGATTCTCAACAAGCGAACTTTGGCTCTAGTAATGGTATGGTGGGGTCGAGTGTTAATGCGTACAAAAGAGTTTATACCCCGATTGCTAAGGAATTGGAAGAAGGAAAATCGGTAAGCATTACTTATACTAACTTTGATTACGTGGGATGAGATGGCTGGTAAAATTAATTCTAGTGCTGTCATTAACGAGTTGCAGCGCTCAATGGCACTTGAGAAAAGCGGCACAGAAAGACCCAATGATTCTGAGAAAGGACACATTGGTTGTACAGGACACTCTTGTAGTCCCGCCTGTGGTTTTGAAGGATACTGTGACTTTGAAGCAACACGATACTATAACAATAACGAAGGACAGGCTCAGAGTCAAGATAGTAAAGGTGAACGACACTCTTATTATAGACGCGAAATGCGACTCGGATACGATAGTTCGGACTATTGAAGTTCCTTACGACAAGATAGTGTACGTAGAAAAGGAATCAATATGGGATAAGATTAAGAACCTTGCCATATACATGGCACTGGCATTCTTAGTGTTTAAAATAATCATGAAGCAATTTGAGAAATAAGCAAGAGAAGAAGTGGTGTTCAACGAGACCTGTTGAATGTGATGGAAAATGTTGTTATGCTAAAAAGAAGAAAAAGAAAGGGAGCCGTTAAGCTCCCTTTCAACCAAACCAATTAATTCCAAGTAACCAACTTGAATCATTTCCCGTCTTTCCGAGATGTCAATATAAATCTAAAGGACTAATCTAGTAACGAAATCCGTTAAATCCAATTATGTGAAGAAAAGTTTCTAAAAGATGAGCCATTCTTTTTGACTTAGTAGCTATCAGTATTTTATATCCATCAACATCTCTATTTTCTTTAGTGACATGCTGGTTTATTCTTCTTCTTATATTCATGGTCATACCTACATATCTGTGATTAGGAAGGTAGTACACTATATACTTGTTCCATAGCTTAGGGTTTCCTCCATGTTTATCGTAATCTTTTTTGCACGGCTTGCAATAGCGAGCAACTCCAATAGACCTGTTTTTATCTTTGTGGAATTGAGACAGAGGCTTTGACTTCTTACACTTACTACAGCTCTGAGTTCTCATCTACCGCTGTTTGTATTAGTTCCAGCTCTTGACGAATCTTAGCCATAAACTTTTGCCTTACGGCCTTAACTTCATCAGGGGTAATCAAAGGGTCACCATCATTGGTGTGTACACACTCATAAAGCTCGTCTAAGAGCTTGTGTGCATTAACGCAGGACAGACTATAAAGTCTAGATAATTCTTCTGGATTCATTGGTTATTTAGGTAAGTTATTACTTCATCTACTTGAGACCTGTTCTTTGGTATAAAGAGAGCATGGTCTGACATACCTGAATCCATTAAGTATTTAAGAAACAGCTTCCATCTCAACGGAAACGAATCATTTGCCCTTACAAAACCCTTAGTTTCTATGATTACTTTTTGTTCAGGAAGATAGAAATCTGGCTTATACTTTATTGGTAAAGTCTTTTTACCTGTAACCTCAACAAGAGACTTGTTCTTTGGGACTGATTTAAAATGGTCGGAGGGGTAGTTAAACCCCTCCACCAAAATAAACTGAGGTTCATACTCAAAAGAAAACCCGCCATTAGCTAAAGAGTCCCCACAGTATTTTTCTAATCCGTTTTTGTATTGTCCGAAAGATTTCTTTTTCTTCTTTGCCACATAACTAAAATAACAATAAATGTTTATAAATAAATTAATATTTATTTTGAGTTATGAACATTAGAAAGCGTTGGCGGGGTCATCGAGGATTGTGACTTGACTAACCTCTGCCTCTGTCTCCAGTATGCTTTTAAATAAAGGCTTCCCGTATGGGTCTACAAAACCCGTGTTGTGCATATTCATCTGAAATCTTATAGGGTCATCCAAGCTGGTTGGCTGAGAACCTGTTTCTGTTTCTCTAATCTTACGAACGTGAAACTCAATAGTTCTTTTGTCTATAGGGTCTTGAGCCTGCACTTTTCTGTGAAATGTCAGGAAATCATCGCTGCGGTTCACGTGCTTACCGCCTCCTTCAGTATCCTCTGCAAACGGAGCTATCGGTAAACCGTCCGCTCCTTTCCTACGCTGGGCCTCTGTAACCGCGTGCATATTTAGCCACACTGCAATGTTGTGGTTGTTTGCAAACGTTAGAAACTCTGAGGAAGCTTCGTAATGATACTCGTGAGTAGATAGTCCGCTTCGCTCGCTCATGTCGATTCTAAGAGAATTGTAAGGGTCAATAAAGTAACCATTGAATCCATCTTTATTCAACAGCTTCTCTCCAAAAACTATTAAGTCGTAGTAGCTATACACTTGCTTATTGCTTATCAAAACAAAGTGTTTGGACACCCATTCATATGCTTTTTTTCTGTTAGCGTATGACATGTTCTTAACATCCATGTTCGCACAGAAAGACATTAGTTTCATCTTAATTGAAGCTGTTCTGTTTTCTGAGGAATACACTATCCACTTCCATCCGTGTCTTACAGCCGAGTTGACCATAAGGTACAGTGCGAATGTCGTCTTACCTACATTGGAGTGTCCATTGATAATGGTGTAGTTAGCTTTGTACCTCCAGTACTCATCAAGTATCTTAGAGCCAGTGTCTAACCCTGAATCAATTTTACCTTCTGCAAAATCACATATCCATCTAAAGTCTTCGTCATCAGACGAAACAAAAGACATGTCACCATCGTTTACAAGCATCTCTCTACGAGCCTTGTCCTCTTGGTCTATAATCTCATGAATAGGCATTGTCTTTCCTTTGGCTATACCATCTGCAATGGTAGCCATAGGGTCGTAATGCGTATCGTAATCCCTCTTTTCAAACTCACGAAAAAGAACACGCTTGACCTCCTCTTCTTCCATTCTACCTGCCGATATGTAACCGCCACAAAGAATAGAAGCCTTGAGTAAATCATTGTGTCTATGTCCATCTTCAGCTCTACGAACCATGCGAGCCGCAAGGTTAAGCTTCATGTAATCTGTAAAGACATAGTCTTCGTTGACCTCAACTTTAGTAGTCTCATGCTCTGTTATAAAAGCAGAGAAAGGTCTTGCCTGCATCTGTACTATCAGCTCAGGGTCATAAGACTCAAAGCAAGCACGAGACAAATTCTTACCTGTACCATCTACCTCTAAGCCATAGGTTTTCTCAAAGTATTTTTCTAATGCACGAAAGTGGTCTTCATGACGTTCAGCATTGGTAATCCTGACAAGGGCTTTAATACCATTGCCCGAAGGAGATATCCAGCAAGAGAATACATACTCATCAGTACCGAGCTGTCTTTTAACAGACTCGGTGTCTACATTATCTAAATCAATAACGATGAAATTAGAATGCTCGAATATGTCATCATCTCTACGAGAAGAAAATGTTCCTGAAAACAAAACGACAGGGAGCTGAATCTTAAGACCCTTATCTTTGGTTTCTCTAAGCTCCTCTACCATTTGCTTAGAGTTGCCCCCCTTGATGTTTCTTATAGCATCAGCTAGGGAGATGTATTCAGGATTGTCTTTGTCGTAGATTGATTTAAAGCAGGTTACTTGAATTTCGTTTGGGTTCATACTACGTGGTTGTTTGGTTGAATTCGAAGCCTTCTACAGTGAGAATGGTTTCTTGCCATTCTCTAAGATGAGGCTCGTCTTTTTCATCTTCGATTGCAATCTTAAGTAAAATTAAGTAACCAATCAAGTCTTTGACGTTATCTTCTCCGTATCCACGGAAACCTTGAGTCTTTATACGCATAAGTTTATCGTCAATTCTAGCAGATAGGTTATCTATTGCATTGCCGTTAGCAAAAACGTTTGCTGGTTCAAGAGCTGAGTCTCCGTAGCTGTCGTTCTTTTCAATAAGCAGGTCTATAATTTCTTGCCCTACTTTTTTAATTTTCTCCTGTGTTGTCATAACAAGTCTTTTGATTTAATTAAAATTCCAGTGGATGTTTTGCTGTCTCCACCGCTTACATTCTTTCTATAGTATTTAGTTCTACATAGCTCTTTAAGTTGCTCCGTAGACAGCATAATTGAATACAGAACATCGTATTTTTCTATATCCCTAAGCTGTTTCTTTAATTCTACGCCTTTTTCTGTAGAGGCTATAAGCATCCAGTAATCTGCCTTGGTGGTAGCAATACCCGAAGGCTTACCACGAGATTCATACTCTATGTAAAAGTTACCAGTTCGGTAACAGGCAAAATCAAACTTGACCTCTATTGTTTTACTGGACAGCATCTTCCCTACCCATCCTTCGCCTAGTTGACCTAAGGCTAGGTCGTACTTAAAGTCTCCGTTAAAATCCATTATCTCTTGACCCGCTTTCTTGATTTTCTCCTATGTTGTCATAATTGTTTGGGTATTTTAATTTAGATTGTTCTAAGGCATAGACCTTACCTCTGCCCAAGTCTGTTATATTTGATTCTTGTTTTAAGTACAATGCATTTGCCATACCTCTGAAGCTGTATGTCGGGAACTGACCTACCATAAGGGCATATATATCCACATCATCGTTTTTCCAAGTTGCACATATCAACCTCCCGGTTTCGTAGGAAGTTGTTTTTACATCCACCTTGTGACCATTTAGAACACAATCTCCTGCATCGGTGTCTTGAGTAGTTACCTTGATTTCAAGGTCTGGGTATACATTAAACAGCTTACAAAAAGCCATCTCCCCAGCAATACCTTCTAGGTCTACAAACTCATTAGATTGCTCACCTTTCTTAGCATCGTGTACATTGTTATCTCTGTTTACATTGTACCTTTCTTTTGCTAAGAAATGCGCTATTCTTTGTTCGTGTTCTGTAAGTGTGATTTCCATTACCAGTTGTAGTCTTCTACCCAAAGAGGTGTTTTTTCCCCGACCATAGCACCAAAGATGTTGTACTCCGCAAATTCAAGAGCTTCTTCTAAACCCATCTTATCCCTCTTGTAGAGTATATCGATTACTCTATTCCTTGAATACACAACCTTCCAAAGGTTGGGTTCAAATCCGATGATGGCTTTATCTAAGCCATCTGCAAACAAAACATCTTCAGTGTCTGCAAAGTCTATCTCTATACGTTCTCTAAGCATCTCTCTCGTCTTCTACAATTACACGTAATTGACCAAGCTCATCTGTTGTCATATCTAAAACAAGCTCTATGTTATTTTGAATATGAGTAAACAGCTCCTCATTGGTATCGTCTAAGCCTCTTACAGGGCCGAAGATGTGTCTCTCTATAGAACGCTCCAAGTTGTTAATCTGATTCTTTATCTGGTGCTTGTAAAGCTTTGTGCTTTTTAGCTCATCCATCTGCTCTAGTACAAGCTGAAAAGTAGCTATAAGTTTTACAGCTTTTTTAAATCTATTTAAATCTTCAGTCATTTTCTATTCCGTTATCGTTAAGGTCTCGGTTCATTAGTTCAAGGAGCGTGTCTTTCATCTCTCTTTGGTGTTAAAGGTTTCTATTTCAGTTCCCCGAAGTCGCTGATTTGGTGGATAGCGTAGCCTTGACTGATGTAATAATCTACATTGAAAAACCCTATTACTGCCGATT
>Ga0233438_10002179_pt1 | contig 20098 bp, 22 predicted proteins | sample SI_123_September_FD_182720 | JGI IMG/M metagenome (GOLD analysis project Ga0233438, IMG submission 182720) | Seawater microbial communities from Saanich Inlet, British Columbia, Canada - SI_123_September2016_10_MG | ecosystem: Environmental > Aquatic > Marine > Inlet | place: Canada: British...
CGCGCAGATGGCGGATTTGAACATTCAGGGAATTTTGCATTGATCGATAAACAAGGGTACATACGTTCCCGAACAGATGCCTTTGGAAATCCAAAAATTTATTACAAAGGAATTATTAGCCAAGCAGAACAATTTGATGAAGACGGTGAATCGGAAGATATTAGCGCCTTAAAAGAAGATATTTTAAAATTATTAGAAAATGAATAACCACCCACAGACAACCGAAAAAAAATACCAACTATGGATTAACATCGTATCCATAGCAGTTCCTGTTGTAGTCGCATTACTTTTTATGGTACGTTTGCCAAATGTAGCGTCTCTTACTTTCTTGCCGCCCATTTATGCCGCTGTCAATGGAATCACAGCCATACTATTGATACTGGCACTTGTGGCTATTAAAAATAAAAAAATAACGTTGCATGAAAACCTGATGAAAACAGCCATTGTTTGTTCCTTCTTGTTTTTGGTGATGTATGTTGCATATCACATGACTAGTGACTCTACAAAGTATGGTGGTGAAGGTTCTATTGTTTACGTCTATTATTTTATTTTAATTAGCCATATTTTACTTTCAATCGTTGTAATTCCTTTAGTGCTTATTAGTTTTGTTCGAGCACGTCTTGGGCAATTCAAAGCACATAAAAAAATAGTACGTTATGCCTTCCCAGTATGGCTATACGTCGCTGTAACGGGCGTAATAGTTTACGTTATGATATCACCTTATTATGTTTAAATTGTGAAGAGAGCATCCCTTATAATAGTCCTTATATTGCATTGTGCAAGTGTAAACGCACAATGTGCAATGTGTAGAGCCGTTTTAGAAAGTGAAGTTGGACAGTCAACGGCAAAAGGGGTTAACAACGGTATCGTGTACCTAATGCTAATCCCATACATTCTAATTGGAGGGTTGGCATTTTTTTTGTACCGCTATTTGAAAGACTCTAAATAAAAAACTACTTTTTTATTTCAAAGCTCATCAGTTGCGTCATTGATACGTTTAGTACATTAGAAATTTTAAACAACGTTAAGATCGTAATGTTACGTTTACCATTCTCAATATTAGAATAGCTTCCGCTATCCATATCACACAATTTAGCAACAGTTTTTTGACGTAACTGTTTTTCTTGGCGAATCAGTCTCAAATGGTAACCCAACGATTTCAAGATTATATCATTTTTTTCTTTTAAATTTCCCACAGAATTTAATAGTTAGTTAAAATTAAACAGTTATGTATATAAATTAAAATTTAGTTCAATTAGTTGTATATAGTTGTATATAGTTGTATAGAATCCTGCCAAAAACCAGCTGAATTCAATCAATATTACAAATTTTATGAACAAATTACATATTTTATTTAAGAAATCTACCTCTTAAATGGTGATATTTTATGTTTATTGGATTATACTACAAATTAGTGAAATCTAAATTTAAAAATTTTGTTTGCAGTGCGTGTTTTTTTAAAAATTAGCGTCTTATTATACCCAAATCCCTGCCTAAAGCATCTTCAGGTTTTTTAACAAATTTTTTAATCCATTTTGTGTAACAAAATGTAAATTTGAATGTCTTATTATTGATTATTTGTATAGTCACTTAACCAAATCCAGTTATGTTAGAAATAAAACAGCTTCATAAATCCTATACTATTGGCGATTCAAGTTTACACGTTCTTAAAGGAATTGACCTTTCTGTGGCTGAGGGCGAAATGGTGGCTATCATGGGGTCTTCAGGGTCTGGGAAATCAACACTCCTGAATATTATTGGAATGTTAGACGAAGCAGATGAAGGTGCTTATATATTAGATCAAGTACCCATCAAAAATTTGACGGAAAAAAAAGCGGCTATTTATCGTAATAAATTTTTAGGATTTATCTTTCAATCGTTTAATCTTATCAATTACAAAAACGCTCTTGAAAATGTTGCTTTGCCTTTATACTACCAAGGTCTCAAACGCAAAGAACGCCAAGAGAAAGCACGGTTTCATCTTGAAAAAGTAGGGCTTTTAGATTGGGAAACACATTTGCCTAGTGAATTATCAGGAGGTCAAAAGCAAAGGGTCGCTATTGCTCGTGCCTTAGCATCCGACCCAAAACTAATTTTAGCTGATGAACCTACCGGAGCTTTAGACACCACCACCTCCTATGAAATCATGGCTTTTTTACAACAGCTCAACAGTGAAGGTAAAACGATTTTAATCGTTACCCACGAAGAAGACATTGCTGCCATGTGCAAACGTATTGTCCGTTTGCGAGATGGCGTTATTATGGAAGATAAAAAAGTAACTCAAGTTATAGCAGAATCGCATGTTTGATATAGATCTTTGGCGTGAAATCTTTCAAAGCATCAATAAAAACCGCACACGAAGTTTGCTGTCGGGATTTACGGTGACCTTTGCAATTTTGTTATTTACAATATTATTTGGTCTTGCAAATGGCCTAAACAACACTTTTGCGGAAGCTTTTGTGGACGATGCCGCTAATGCCATGTTCATCCGCTCAGGAACAACCACTAAAGCCCATAAAGGCATGCAGGCAGGGCGACGCATACAATTTAAAAATGAGGATTATAAGTACATCAAAACTGACTTTGATGACAATGTAGAATTTATCACTTCTAGGATATACAAAAATGTAAATGCTTCCTATAGAAATGAAAAAAACAATTACTCCCTAAGAGCAGTACATCCTGATCATCAGTATTTAGAGAAAACAAAAGTTTATCAGGGCCGTTATATTAATCAACGCGACATGGAGATTAAAACCAAAGTGGTTGTTATTGGTAAATTGGTTAAAGAAGATTTATTTTTAAAAGTTGACCCCTTAGGGAAGTATATTAATTTAAGCGGAATTCCTTATAAAGTTGTGGGTGTTTTTACAGACGATGGAGGTGATGATGAAGAGCGTTTACTTTATATGCCGCTCTCTACGGCACAGCAAGTTTATGGCAACAATGATTACGTCGATCAAATTAATCTCACCTATAAGCCTGAATTAGATTATGACCAAGCCATAGATTTTGGATTGGATTTAGAAAAAAAACTAAAAAAAAGATTTTTAGTCGCGTCCAACGATCAACGTGCAATACGTGTTTTTAATATGGCGATGCAAAATAAAGGCATTACTCAGATGACTTCGGTTCTTGGGATTCTAATCTTAATTATTGGAATGGGCACACTTATTGCCGGAATTGTAGGGATTAGTAATATTATGATTTTTATAGTCAAAGAGCGGACCAAAGAAATTGGCATTCGCAAAGCCTTAGGGGCTTCTCCAAAATCCATAGTAGCAATTATTTTGATTGAGTCTATTTTTATAACAACTATCGCAGGCTATTTTGGACTGTTGTTAGGAGTTGGAATTTTAGAATGGGTAGGTCCAGAGCTAAAAACCTATTTTATTACAAACCCTTCCGTAAGTAGAACCCTTGTAGTCTCAGCCACCCTGATACTTATTGGTGCAGGAAGCTTAGCAGGGTACGTGCCTGCTAAAAAAGCATCTAAAATAAAACCTATTGTAGCACTAAGAGACGACTAGATGATAAGATTTTTATTCAGTAGAGACACATGGCAAGAAGTCTATGATAGTATGAGCAAAAACAAATTGCGCACAGGCATTACTATGGTAGGCGTGTGGTGGGGAATTTTATTACTCATCACCCTTTTGGGGGCCGCGAGAGGGATGGAAAACTCGTTTAACCGGTTGTTTGGAGATTTTGCAACCAACAGCGTTTTTGTATGGGGTCAAAGTACAAGCAAACCGTTCAAAGGATTTCAAGAAGGAAAAAGAGTAAAACTCAAATTGTCCCATGCCAAAAAAATCGAAGAAAATGTTGAAGGCATCGAATTTGTAGTCCCACGAAATAGAAACCAAGCGTTTGTTGTTCGTAATTTTTTATCAGGATCTTTTAGCATTAATGGCGACTACCCGCTCCTTGATAAGGTCCAAAAAAAGAGACTATTAAAAGGGCGTTTCATCAATCAAAACGATATTGATGGCAAAAAAAAGGTAGCTGTTATTTCTGAAGATATATACAAACAATTGTTTGAAAAAGATGAAGTAGCTATTGGGCAATATATCCAAATGAATAACATCAATTTTACTGTAATTGGGGTGACACAAAATGGCAATGCTAACATGGGCCCAAGTAGTGATATTCACATTCCATTCACAACCTTTCAGCAAATTTATAACCAAGGCGATACAATTGGCTGGCTCATGATTACAGGAAAACCAGAATATAACATCAAGCAAATTGAAGAAGATGCGAAGTTATTATTGCGTAATTTGAATAAAGTCCACCCTAAAGACAAGCGTGCTTTTGGAAGTTTTAATTTGGGAAAAGAATTTGCTAAAATCACAGGGTTTTTAAAAGGCATGCAGTTTTTAACATGGTTTGTTGGAATTGCAACCCTCATCGCCGGCGTATTTGCAATCGGAAATATTTTATTAATTACTGTGAAAGAACGTACCAAAGAAATTGGTGTAAGACGCGCCCTAGGAGCAACGCCTTTTGAGATCAAACGCCAGATTGTCGTTGAGGCCGTATTTTTAACCCTTATAGCTGGACTGTTAGGCATCATTTCTGGCGGTTGGATGTTGATTGCAGCGGACAGTGCATGGGGTCAAGGAGATGACGCCACACTCGTCAACGCCTCCGTATCCATAGCTGTTGTATTTATTGCTCTACTCATCCTAGTAACTTTAGGAACCCTCATAGGACTCATCCCTGCGTTTAAAGCCACAAGTGTCAAACCAATAGAAGCATTAAGAGAAGAATAAAAAACCAAAACAATGAACAAAACAGTAAAAATTATTTTAGGAATCGTCTTACTCATATTATTAGTAGTTGTATTAAAATACTTTAAAGACTCGAACGCAAAAGAAGTTGTGGACTATAAAACAGAACTCCCGTTTTATAGCACACTCGACACCAAAACCGTTGCTACAGGAAAGTTAAATCCTGAAGAAGAAATTGAATTGAAACCACAAATTTCTGGGATCGTCGATCAAATTTTTGTTGAAGAAGGCGACTTAGTTAGAAAAGGCGATTTAATTGCTAAAATTAGAGTAGTTCCAAACGAACAAGCCCTAGGAAGTGCTAAAAGCCGTATCAATACTTCGCGCCTTTCATTTGAAAATGCACAAACGCTGTTCAATCGAAATAAAACCCTTTTTGAAAAAGGAGTCATCTCTAAACAAGATTTTGAAAACAGTGAGTTGAGCTTGAACCAAGCCAAGGAAAGCTACAACCAATCCAAAGACGATTATCAAATTATTAAGCAAGGATCCCTTTCTGGAGGCAGCTCAGCCAATACGACTATCGTGGCTCAAATTCCTGGAACTATTCTTGAAATTCCAGTTCGGGAAGGCGATCAAGTCATCCAAAGTAATAACTTTAATGCAGGAACTACAATAGCCACGATTGCGGATATGAGTAAAATGATTTTTGAAGGCAAAGTCGATGAATCTGAAGTTGGAAAGCTAGAAGAAGGCAAAGATATTAAAGTCATTCTTGGAGCAATCAACGAAAAAGAATTCCCAGCCGTGCTTACGTTTGTAGCGCCTAAAGGAGTAGAGGAAAACGGTGCCGTTCAATTTACCATCAAAGCCGATGTGACCATTGAAGCAAGTACAAAAATTCGTGCAGGATACAGTGCCAATGCAGAAATAGAAATAGAAAGTAAAGACAGTATTTTGGTGATTAAAGAAGCGCTTTTGCAGTTCAACCGCATCACCGAAAAACCGTTTGTAGAACTCTTAGAAGATAACGGAACCTTCAAGAAAAAAAATATTGAAATTGGATTATCTGATGGGATCAATGTAGAAATCATAGACGGAGTCGAAAAAGGCGATAAAATCAAGGTTTGGAACAAAGCATCCGAAGAAAACAACGAAGATGAAGATGAAGAAGACGATGAATAATAAAACCCTCAAAACTATGAAACATATATGTACAGTTCTTTTTCTTTTGGGAACACTAAGCAGTTTTGCGCAAAAAAAATGGTCTTTAAAAGAATGTGTCGATCATGCTTTGGAACATAATATTTCGGTGAAGCAATCGGTATTAGATATTGACTTAGCCAATCAAGATGTGGTAAATGCAAAAGGAAATTTCATGCCTTCCCTTAATGCTTCAGCATCTCAAAATTTCAACTTTGGTTCCTTTATTGGGCAGGATGGTTCGCGAATTAAAAGTGACACAAGAGGGAATAGTTTTGGGTTAAATACGGGTGTCACAATTTTTAATGGATTCCGAAACTTAAACACTTACAAACAAGCAAAACTTGGAGTGGAAGCGAGTCAGTTACAACTCTCCATTCTTCAGGATAATATTTCTATGAATGTTATTAATGCATTTCTAAATATTTTATTCAACAAAGAAAACCTTAAAATTGCTAAAGAACAATTAACGATTAGTTTGAGCCAGCTGGATCAAATTACATCTCAAGTTGATGCTGGTATTAAACCGCGTTCTGATTTATTTGATATAGAAGCTACGATCGCATCTAATAGAGAAAATATTGTAAATGCTGAAAACAGTTTAGATTTGTCTTTATTAAGTTTAAGTCAAAACCTACAACTATCTCCCAATGATTTTGATATTGAAGAAGTTCAAATTAACCTAACATCTGCATCGATGGCTTACAATTCATCGGGTGAAATTTTATCCTATGCTTTGGATAATCGTGCTGAAATTAAAAATGCAGAATTAAGTATACAAAATTCTGATTTTGGAGTGAAATTGGCACAAAGTGCTTATGCACCTTCATTGAGTTTTGGCGCAGGCTTAGGTTCTTCATATCAGCACAGACAGGGAGCAATAGATGTTAGATCTGAATTTACTCAAGACCCAAATACTGGTTCCATCATTGAAAATATAGTTCCTAATGGCTTCAGTGATCAATTAGAAAATAACTTAGGGTATAATTTAGGGTTCAATTTGAGCGTTCCAATTTTCAACGGTTTTAAAACTAAAGCGAATGTATCGAAAGCTAAAATTAGTAGAGAAAAAAGCCTTCTTAATTTAGAACAAGCAAAACAAGATATTGCCACCACTATTACGCAAGCGTATGCCGATGCAAAAGCCGCTTTGAAACAACATCAAGCTTCCAAGTTTTCTGTAGCAAGTTTAGAAGAATCCTTTAAAAATATTCAAAATAAGTTTAACTTTGGATCCGCAACCTCTTTTGAAGTTGAACAAGTAAGAGTACGTTTGGTAAATGCAAAATCTAATTTAATTAATTCAAAGTATAATTTTGTATTTCGTTCAAAAGTCCTAGACTTTTATATGGGCAAACCATTGACACCTTAATTTATGGCTTATATTCTAAATATTGAAACCTCCACCACCAACTGCTCTGTAGCACTCTCTAAAAACGGAGCCGTTGTAGGGATTAAGGAAGATAACAGCTCGGAGTATTCCCACGCAGAGCGTTTACATGTTTACATCGACGAAGTTTTAAAAACGGCAAAGGTAACGATAGATCAATTAGAAGCCATTGCCATTAGCAAAGGGCCTGGCTCTTATACGGGCTTGCGGATTGGCGTCTCAGCCGCTAAAGGCTTGTGTTATGCATTGAGCATCCCCTTAATTTCTGTACCCACTTTAGAAGCCCTAGCTCATCAAGTTGAGGCGCCCAAAGGCCCCATCATTGCGATGCTTGATGCAAGACGGATGGAAGTATATTCAGCTATATATGACGCACAACATACCGAAATCCGTTCTACAGAAGCTGAGGTGTTAACTTCTGAATCGTACGATGAGGTGTTAGAATTGTCCCCTGTCTATTTTATTGGAAACGGGGTAGCAAAAACCAAAGACATCATCACCCATAAAAACGCACAATTTATCGAAGATAAATTGCCTTCAGCAAAACAAATGGGAGCCCTTTCTTTCGAAAAATTTAAAATGAATGCTTTTGAAGATGTCGCCTATTTTGAGCCTTTTTATTTAAAAGATTTCATCGCGATTCCTTCCAAAAAATAAAGCTTATCCTTTTTTGTGAATTTCGACCACGTGTGGATAAGGAATTTCGATACCCGCAGCATCCAGTGCTTCTTTGCAATTTTCTGTAACCTCAAAATAAACAGTCCAATAATCCTCCACTGTACTCCAAGGACGAACCGCAAAATTCACGGAACTATCTGCGAGTTCTGAGACATTAACCGTTGGCAAAGGGTCTGACAACACTTTAGGGTGCGAGGTCAGAACCTTCATTAGCACTTCTTTGGTTTTCTTAATATCTTCCCCGTATCCTACGCCAATTGTTAAGTCAACTCTAAGGCTTCCTTCAGCGGATAGGTTGATAATATTATTATTTGCTAAGATGCCATTAGGAATAATAACGCGTTTATTTGTTGGGGTCACAATTTGTGTTGTAAAAAGTTGAATATCTTTAACAACCCCTATTTCTCCCTGAGCATTTATTAAATCGTTCACTTTAAATGGTTTGAATAAAATAATCAAAATCCCTCCAGCAAAATTTGCTAAGGATCCTTGCAAAGCGAGTCCGAGTCCGAGTCCAGCGGCAGCGACAACAGCCGCTAATGCAGTAGTGTCTATCCCTAATTCAGAAATTACAGCGATCAGTAACACTACTTTTAATCCCCATCCCAACAAATTTCCAAGAAAGGTTTGTAAGGTTTTGTCAACTTGGCGTGAGTTTAGGATTTTATTAATTGTGCGAAGAATAAATTTAATTGCATACAGTCCAACAATCAATAGGACTAATGCATAAAGCACTTTTGGCGAATATTCAAGAAGTAGGTCTTTTGCAGTTGTTAGGTATTGTTCCATGATTTAATTTTTTTATAGGGTTTATTAAATTTTAATATCAAATATATAAAAATCTTAAATTAAATGAGTAGTTTATATTTTCTCTAAAAACATTGTAACTTTGACTCATGAAGCTATACATTGTACCAACCCCAATAGGGAATCTTGAAGATATAACCTTACGCGCCATCAACGTATTAAAATCGGTAGATCTAATATTAGCAGAAGACACCAGGACTTCAGGCAAACTTTTAAAACATTTTGAAATTAGCACACAAATGCATTCTCATCATATGCATAACGAGCATAAAACGGTTCAAGGGATTATTCAAAAATTAAAAATAGGTACCACCATCGCATTGATTAGCGATGCGGGAACCCCAGCGATTTCTGACCCTGGATTTTTACTCACAAGAGCCTGTGTGGAAAACGATATTCCAGTGGATTGTTTACCTGGAGCCACCGCCTTTGTACCCGCTTTAGTAAATTCTGGATTACCAAATGATAAGTTTGTGTTTGAAGGATTTTTACCCATCAAAAAAGGGCGCCAAACACGCTTACTCTTACTGGCCGAAGAACCTCGAACCATCATTTTGTATGAAAGTCCGCACAAACTGATCAAAACCCTTACCCATATTTGTGAATATTTTGGCGAAGACCGTCAAGTATCTGTCTCGCGAGAACTCACAAAACTTTTTGAAGAAACCCAAAGAGGCACTGCAAAATCTGTTTTAGAATATTATACCAACCGCCCCCCAAAAGGAGAAATTGTTATTGTAGTCGCAGGAAAATCAAAAGCATCTTAGCACTCCTTTTCCAAATTGTCAACAGTATATCATAGTGTAACTATTGACATTATTTAGTATTTTTGAACTAATAAACATCAAAAATAATTTATAATGTCCCACAAAACAATCACCCACTGGAAAGGCGGAATGCAATTCGAATCTGATAACCCTAGCGGAAAAACCGTATTAATGGACACCGTTGCCAAAGGCCAGTCTCAGCAATTTGGGTTATCTCCAAAAGCCATGATGCTATCGTCTTTAGCCGGATGTTCAGGAATAGATATCGTTGATATTTTACAAAAAATGAAAATCGTAGATTACCAACTTAAAATGGAAGTCGAAGGGTTTCTTACAGATGAACACCCTAAATTTTACCATAAAGTCCATGTAGACTATCATTTTTATGGGACCGATTTGAATCCTAAAAAAATTGATAAATCCGTGAAGCTCTCAGTAGATAAATATTGTGGCGTCATGGAAATGTTTAGACAATTTTCAACGGTGACTACCGCCATTCATATCCATAATTCTTAGCAATGCGTTGGACGCTCAAACCGAAGCCAGACGCCAAGAAAACAGTCGAACTAGCCACTCAACTAGGAGTCGATGTTGCAATTTCAGAATTGTTACTCCAAAGAGGAATTGAGAGTTTTGAAGATGCTAAAGCGTTTTTCCGACCGAGTTGGTCCGACCTGCATGATCCCTTTCTAATGAAAGACATGGACAAAGCAGTCGATAGGATTGAAACCGCAATAAAAAACAATGAACAAATATTAGTCTTTGGAGATTATGATGTGGATGGGACTTCATCCGTTGCTTTGATGGCATCTTATTTAGAAACCCAAAGCACACAGATTTCCACTTATATCCCCGACCGCTATGAAGAAGGGTATGGCGTATCTTATAAAGGTATCGACTATGCATCAGACAATGAGTTCTCATTAATAATTGCTTTAGATTGCGGAGTTAAAGCCATCGATAAAGTGGCTTATGCCAAGAAAAAGGGGATTGATTTTATCATCTGTGACCACCATCGCCCAGGGAAAGAGCTGCCCCCTGCAGTCGCCATTTTAGATCCAAAACGCTCGGACTGTGCATACCCTTTTAAAGAACTTTGTGGTTGTGGTGTAGGGTTTAAACTGATTCAGGCTCTAACATCCAAAGAAGGAATCCCTGTGAAGTCATTGGCCGGGTATTTAGATTTAGTAGCCACTGCCATTGGTGCCGATATAGTGCCTATTATTGGTGAAAATAGAACCCTTGCTTATTTTGGTTTACAAACCATCAACTCCAACCCACGTCCGGGGTTTAAAGCCCTGATCAAACAAATGAAAAAGGAAGTGCTCACCATCACAGATGTTGTCTTCAATATTGCACCACGCATCAATGCTGCAGGCCGTATGAAGCATGGCAACTATGCAGTGGCTCTGATGAAAGAGCTAAATTTTGAAACTGCCCAAGCCGCCGCCAGTGAAATAGAACTTTTTAATACCAACCGTCGCGAAACAGATAAACGTATCACCCAAGAGGCGTTATTACAAATAGAAAAATCTAACGAAACAGAAAATGCCACGTCTGTTGTGTTTCAAGAAGATTGGCATAAAGGCGTGATCGGGATTGTCGCTTCTCGACTCATAGAAACCTATTACCGCCCCACTTTGGTGTTTACAAAAAGCGGTGATTTTTTAGCCGCTTCTGCACGTTCTGTCAGAGGGTTTGATGTCTACAATGCCTTAGAGAATTGCAGCCATTTAATAGAACAGTTTGGAGGACATATGTATGCTGCAGGACTCACCATTAAAGAAGAAAATTATCAGGCATTTAAAGCCGCATTTGAAGTTGAAGTTTCAGCTACTTTGCCAGCGCAGCTTTGCACACCTGAAATTAAAATTGACGCCGAAATTAACTTTGACACTATCACTCCAAAATTTTATAGAATCTTAAAACAATTTGCTCCTTTTGGGCCTCAAAACATGTCCCCTGTTTTTATGACTTCTGGAGTACACGATACAGGCTATGGAAAATGTGTGGGAGAAGATCAAACGCATTTACGGGTGACTCTTGCCCAAAAGAACAGTTCAAAAATTGTTGGAATAGGCTTTGGTTTAGGCAGTGATTTACCGATTATTAAATCTCATACTCCCTTTAAAGTTGTCTACTCCATTGATGAAAACGAATGGAAGGGTCGTGTGAGTTTACAGTTAAAATTAAAAGGGATTAAACCTTAATATGGCAAAAAGAGACCCCTACGCAGCACTTCGGTTTAAGGAATTTAATATCTTTTTGTTATTGAGGTTTATCTTGGTTTTTGGGTGGTCTATGCAATTTATTATTATTGAATGGCAAGTTTATACCCTCACAAAAGATCCACTATCTCTAGGAATTATTGGACTTATGGAAATCATTCCCGCTTTTAGTGTGGCCTTATTTGCAGGGCATATCGTGGATCAAAGTGAAAAGCGATATTTGCTCCTAAAATGTATAGGTTTGTTTTCATTGATTAGTTTTGGGCTTTTCTTTTTGACGAGCCCAGCAGTAGAATCCGATTGGAAGACATCAACGATTCTCTACATCATTTATGCGTTTGTATTTATGGGTGGCTTGCTTCGTGCTTTTTTTGGGCCCACTATTTTCTCTCTTGTCGCCTTGATTGTTCCCAAAAAAGTATATCCTAATGCGGCAACATGGAACAGTTCAACTTGGCAAATGGCTTCAGTATTAGGGCCTGCTTTTGCGGGGTTAACGATCAATTGGATTGGTGTTCACTGGTCGCTATGTATAGTGTTTGGCTTGGTGGTATTGTCTTTCCTATTGTTATTTGGTATTTCACGAAAGCCTATTTTGAATCCAAAAATTGGAGAGCCCATCGTACAAAGTTTAAAAGAAGGCGTCCGATTTGTGTTTAAAACAAAAGCCATTTTAGGAGCTTTAAGCTTGGATATGATTGCTGTTCTTTTTGGAGGTGCTGTGGCGTTACTCCCCATTTTTGCACAAGACATTTTAAAAGTTGGCTCTGAAGGGTTCGGACTGTTAAGAGCTGCTCCTGCAGTTGGTGCGTTTATTACCATGTTGATTACAGCCTACATTCCTATCAGTAAAAATGCAGGGCTCAAATTGTTAGCGGCCATCTTCGGCTTTGGCGTGTGTATTATTGTCTTTGGACTGTCTTCTGTATTTTGGATTTCAGTAGTTGCTTTGTTTTTTAGTGGGGTCACAGATGGGGTGTCTATGGTTATCAGGCAAACAATCTTACAGCTTAAAACGCCAGATCACATGCGAGGGCGTGTATCCTCTGTTAACTCTATGTTTGTAGGGTCCTCCAATGAATTAGGGGCTTTTGAAAGTGGGGTAACAGCAAAACTCATGGGAACGGTAACGGCGGTTGTTTTTGGTGGAACAATGACCTTAATTACGGTAATTACTACAGGAATTGTGTCGCCAACATTTCGTAAATTAGACCTAGAAAAAGATTTAAATGCACACGAAATACAGGATTAATAATCTACAGTTCTACTAAGGATTTTTCGGGTTTTCTAAAATCTAAATTGTAGGAATATTTAAATCCTAAGATCGCTTTTGAAACTGTAACTTCTGTTTTTTTCACTTCCACATGTAGGTCATCTTGAATTCTGTAGTACAGTGCTATTTTCCCAAATCCATTAAACTTTCTTGAGGCCGAAAGCGTAAACCGTTGGCGGTTAATTTTATTGCCAACAGTTTTATTGACAAATGTATTAAAAAACTCTGCTTTTAACTTAAAAACGATATTCACAGGAAGTAATTTGTAGTCCACTCCAAACAGCAAACGGAGTTGTTCTTTTGCAATATCGCCTTCGTCTTCAGAAAATCCTAGTTCATTTTTATTTTGATATCTAAGTCGGTAAGATAAGCCTATCCTTTTGATGTCATGTTTGAAATTCGCTTCAAATTGATATCTAAAGTGCGATTCAATTCCTTGTTTTTTACCAATATCATCATTTTTTTTGATAAATCGAACACCACCACCTAGTTCAAAATCTTTAAGGATTTCGTAACTTGTTTCAAGTTGTGTAAAATAGTTGCTCACTGTCGTAATATCATTTCGATACCTTAAGTGTTCCGAAATTGAAAAAGACATTTTTTCACTTGCTCTTATATCAAGTTGTACGGCGCTCCACCCTTCTAAGTCGTTAGAGTTTTGAGCCATAATCATATTCGAGGACATTAATAAAATCACAAGCAGTGGGAGTACAATGCTATTTTGTTTAGATAAATTCATAGTCAAAATTATTGTTTATAATAGACAGTTATTTTTGCGACATCTTTTAGGAAATTGATATTTTTAATTTCAAAACTTAGGATTTCAACACCAAGTCTTTTTTCTAAATCCGCTTTGAGTAGCTCGTGATTCTCAGGACGTATATTTTCAATAATTTCATAAATAACTTCTTTAGAGAGTGTTTCTGTTCGCGCCCAATAGCGTTCGAGAAAGAACAAAGCCAATAGTATAATTGTATTGGCAGCGATAATCTCTGCATAACTCATTTTTTTGTTTGAGAGGGCATTCATCACAGCTACACCAATTACCACAAAGAGGTAGGTCATTTCTTTGACCTCTAATGGAAGTGTTCTGTAACGGATAATTCCAAAAATAGCAAACAAGCCTAAAGCCATTCCGAGATCTAGTTCATACTTTTTTAATGTAAAGCATAAAAAGTAAACAACAATTCCAATAAGGTAGAAGGTAAATAGGTACTCTCTTTTCTGGTTGTGTTTATAATAGATGAATTTTACAATTCCAGTAAGGAAAAATAAATTTAATAAAAATCGAAGCATCATTTTATAAAAATCATTGTCGAAGACTGGGATGCCTAGTAGTTCCATTTTAGTTATTTAATTGGTTAATTTTTAAATTGAGTTCTTTAAACTTGTTTGATTTTATACCTGAGAATATATTAGCCACACCCATGCAGTACTTGCTAAAACTGACCGTTCTAATTCTGTTTGATTTTAGAATGCTATAAATAGGCGTTCTTGTATTTTGTTTTTCTTGCTTTACTTCGATAACGACCACATTTTCAAATTTTTTTGTGGTGGAATCTGTTTTATATTCTAAACCTGTATCTATAGTAACACGTTCGGATCGTTGTGTATTGACCAAGGTAAAACGTTTAAAATAATTGTGTAAAGTAGGCTCTAATTCCCAATCCTTTTTAGTGGCTTTTTCAATGAATTTTTTTGATTCTTGTGATAAGTCGGTTTCAAAATCATCAATAGAACAACGGACTTTGTTGGTCATTCCAGAGTTTTGTTTTTCTTTAACTTCTAAAAAACATATATCGGACTCTACATACCTACGGATTCTAACTTTATGACGTTTTGCTTTTCCGTTGTGGTGCTCCTTGTAGCAACGCAAATCTTTTGTATCAAAGTAGAGAGTGGAATAATTCATTAACCGATTTTGGTCAATTTCTAAAATATGATAATCAGAATACAACAGCGGTAAAAGCTTAGACAATTCAGATCCGGAGGTTAGGAACTTGGTGTCAACGCGCTTCAATAATGAAACACCATTCATTTCCTCTAAAGAAATAGAGGCAAACCCAGATAATTTTGACGCGTTCATTTACTAATTTCTATAAATTTACAATTTTTTTTCAAATCAAATCAAAAAATTTTATCTAATACGTGCGATGGGAGTAGCTGAAAATAAAAAGAGGTTCAAAATTCTTTCAATGTCAGTGTTTCGTTTTCAAAAACAGCATAGGTATAATAGCCAATCCAATCGCCAAGATTGATGTATTTGGATTGCTTATTAAGCGGGATGTCTAAGGGCAAATGCCGGTGTCCAAATACAAAATAATCGCGGTGTTTTTCTTCTAATTTTTTTTGGCAATATTGGACCAACCATTCCTTGTCATTGCCAAGAAATTTGACGTCTTCATCGCCTGAAATAACTTTGTTTTTAACGGAAAGGTATTGGGCAAATCGAACACCAATATCGGGGTGTATCCATCTGTATAGCCATTTGAAAAAGGAATTTGTAAATACTTTTTTAAGGCGTTTAAATCCTTTGTCATCGGGACCAAGTCCATCGCCGTGACCAATAAAAAATGAAGTTGAATTAAACATAAACTCTTGAGGTTGATGGTGTACGGTAATGCCCAGCTCTTCTTCAAAATAACCATTCATCCACAAGTCATGATTCCCAACAAAAAAGTGAATTTTGATGCCTTGATCGCTCAGTTCCGCCAGCTTTCCTAAGACACGTGTAAACCCTTTTGGGATGACGTATTTATATTCAAACCAAAAATCAAATAAATCGCCTAATAAAAAAATAGCTTCTGCATCGTGTTTGACCGAATCTAGCCATTGCACGAATTTTTTTTCACGCGGCATGGACTCCACAGCTGTCGGTGCCCCGAGGTGGTTATCTGAAGCAAAGTATATTTTTTTCCCTTTCGGGATTTTTAATGTGGTCATATCAAACGGTTAGTGGTCACTTGCATACCATTCTGCAAAACTGGTGGCAGTTTCTTGCAGTTTAAGGGCATGTAATTTTATAGCATCGGGCAATCGTTTTTTTATTTTTTCTGCAAAATCAATCACCATCATTTCACTTGTGGGTTGATAATCGACTAAAAGCACATTATGTCCACGATCCGAAAGTTCTTTTGCTAATTCTACATGGGGGGTGTTTTTATTAAATACGGTGGCGTGGTCAAAGACGTTTACAATCTCTTCTTTGATGATTTTTTTTAGATCCGTAAAATCAATCACCATTCCAAATTTTACATGGGTATTATCTGAAATAGGTTGCCCAATGACGGTCACATCCAAACGGTAGCTGTGTCCATGAACATTTTTACATTTACCATCATATCCATAAAGTGCATGTCCTGTTTCAAATGAAAATTGTTTTGTAATTCGAATGTTGCTCATTGGTGTTTTTTGGTATCTAATCAATTCATTGTTGTTTACAAAGTTAATGGTTTTGAACCTGTGGTAAAAATTGTTTCCTAAATTTTATTATAAGTGGGATGCCTCTAGCGATCATCCATAAGGTATAAGCGGTAAAAACTCCGTGGAGTTTCCATCCGTAGTAGTCGGTTATAAATAGCACAGGCAAAAACACAAATAAGGTGGTTAGTAACAAGACGTCTTTTAAATCTTTCATTTTTCCAAGGCCTTTAAAAATGCCATCAAACACAAATGCCAAGGCACAGAAGGGTTGCATTAATAACACTATCCAAAAGATGTCATAAAACTGAGCTAACACCTCAGGATCTTTTGTAAAGGCGAGTCCAATGGGTTTATAAAACAAGGCGCCAATCAACCCCATACTCATCCCTACTATGAGGGCATATTTTATCAGTTGATTGCTTAGTTGTAAGAGCAGATGGTAGTTTTTAGCACCAAATAATTTTCCGGATAGAATGTTTCCTGCACTCGAATAGCCATCGACTGCAAAGGCAGCAAAAAACCATAGATTAATGGCGATGGTATAGGCGGCGATGTAGGTATTTCCATAGCCCGTTGCAAAGCGTGCGGCAAAATACAAGGCGGTATTGAGGGCCAAAGTCCGAACGATGAGGTGTTTAATCATGTTCAAAAATTTTGGAAGCTCTTTGTTATAAGGACCCGAGAGTTTCAAACGAATTTCTGTTTTATTGAGAATGAAATAGGTGGCCAGAGCTGCCATTAAAAATTGTGCCAACACACTTGCAAAGGCGGCTCCTTTGAGGTAAAATGGCGGAAACACATTTGGGACTCCATAAACTAAAAGGACATCTAAGAGGATGTTTATCAAGGCACCTGTGATGGCGATCAGCATTGGATAATAAGTGTTTTGAAGCCCTCTAAAAATGCCAAAAACCGCAAACGTGTAGAGCGTAAATGGCAACCCAAATACGCGAATTTTGTAGTAGGAAACACTATAATCCAACAACAGTCCTGAGGCATTATAGAGTTTGAAAATAGCGTTGCTAAAGGGGTAGGTTCCTAGGCAAATTAATAGACTGAGAATTAAAATAATGGTAATGGCTTGTGCGGGTAAATTTTTGACTTCGTCTAATTTATTGGCGCCTACATATTGAGAAATAATAGATGAAATAGCACTCCGAGATTGTCCAAGGACCCAAATCAGCATGGATAAAAAAGTAGTTACAATTCCTACGGCTGCCAAAGATTCTGTAGCATTAATGGGGATATGCCCCACAATAGCGGCGTCCGTAAGAGAAAGAATCGGTTCGGAAATACCAGCGATAATAGCTGGCACCGCAAGTTTGTTGATGTGTTTGAGGCTAATGTTTGTTTCCAAAGCTATTTTCCACGTCCTGTTTTTCGCACGGCGGTAGTTTTACTCGTATTTTTGTTTTTGAGGTTAGTTTTCCCCCCTTTTTTTGTGTCTGATTGCTTGACGGTTTTATTGCCAAAAAACTTACTGCTCATAATAGCTTGATTTTAGACTCAAAAGTACGGAAAAAGATATTAGTTCTAATCATAATTGATCAGAGGCTTTATATGTTTATTGTTAATAAGGGGCTATTGTCACAGCACAAACGGAGATGAAGCTCAGTTGCCAGAGTATTAGATTGGTCGTGAAGAGAGCGAGCTTTAAACTTAGTTCTTACGATCTAAATACCATCGGTATCCGATATTTAAAAGGGCATTTGAAAAACGATCTCTGGAGTTCATAGGGTTGTATTCAATGGAGGCTATCCAATACCTATTTTCAGATTTAGCAAAACTAGTTTGCCCATAAATGTTAAATGGAAAGGGCCTTATGCCGACGACAACTTTGGTGTTATTAAATTTTTTACCTATTCCTAACTTAGCTGTTACAAGCGTTGGTAGTGCAAAACCAGCTTCATATTCAAAAATGAGGTCTTTTTCATTGATGTAGGTTTTACCCCAGAGAACTGACGCTCCTGGAAAAGGAATGTTTTCCCCCTCTAAAAAAGCGACACCAAAATTCCATTCTATAAAAGAATCCTTAGAGACTCCCTTAGATAATTCCTGTGCATAATTGCTAGCGATAAAGAAAACAGAAAAACAGGAAAATAAAATTAGTTTTTTCATTGGATAAATTGGTTAATGATGCAAATATAAGAAATAAACAGCGCAGTAGCCTTGAAACAATCCGTGTTGAGAAAGGGCTAAAAGCGAAAAGAACAGTAATGCCTGTCAAAAGTCTGTCAGTTTTTAGTAAATTTGCCCCGTTCTTTAGTATTTAAAATTAAGTAACGTTTCAATCACTAAGAATATAATCACAAAATGGGGATGTAGCTCAGTTGGCTAGAGCGCTTGACTGGCAGTCAAGAGGTCGTCTCTCTGTACTTTATAAGCTACTAATTGATTAAGAGGCATTTAGAAATAGCTATTAAATAGTTGTTTAACTAAAGTGCCATATAAATGCCAAAAAGTAGTCTATCCTATCCAAAAGTCTGTAAACATAAAGACGGACGTTACTATGTAAATTTCAACCTCAACTCTAAGCGGTTTAGGTTGTTTAATGGTAAGCGTATTAATTCATCTCTTTCTCCTAATTCGTATCCGTCAAAACTAAGACGTAACAAAGCAATTTTACTAGCTAAAGAGGTATATGATTATTTAGTGTCTAATAATTATTCATTCACAAAGCCACTTAGTTCAATAGAGTTATTTGATTTTATAATCAATTCTAAACTTAATGAGCCGTTATCAAGGTCATATAAAAAGACACTATCTAAGATAGTAAGTTGTTTAAGAGATGAACTCATAACAAAAGGTTATATTTCAAAACAATTCATAAATAACATACCATTAAAATACTCTAACAATACCTCATATAACACCACAAGAAGACACTTAAATGTATTGGTGAATTATCTCTTTGAAAATGGATTTAAGATTGAGAAATCAAGCCTTAAGACGCGTAAACAAAATGAGAAACTACATAAGCCTATAAGTGATGTTAAAGCACTCTTAGATGAGGTATATATGCACAATAAGAGCCTACATTTATGCTGTCTATTGACTTACTGCTGTTTGCTTAGACCTCATCAAGAAATTAGGTGCTTAAAATGGAGCGATTTTAGTGAGGATTTATCTACTATAAGGCTTTCTGGAAACAAAGTAAAATCTAAACGAAATAGAATAGTTCCAGTGCCTATTTACATAAGAGAATTGCTTGCTAAAGGACAACCTCACCACAATATATTTACAGACACCACAAGACCTTTAAATGAAGACTATTTTAAGACACTCTGGGGACGTTTTAAGAGGGTTTCTAAACTGCTTGAACAAGACCAAACACTTTACTCATTTAGACACTCAGGGGCTATAGAAATCTTTAAGCGTACAGGCTCTATAACCAAGCTACAAAAAGCTATGGGGGCACTCATCAATAAATGTGTCTCTGACCTATTTACGTGGTTTAGAAATAGCAGAACTGAAAGAGGAAGATATGCCTATGGTTTAGTTTCCTGATGGACCAATATATTTTGATGACCCAAAAGCTAATATTGGCCAGAATATTAGAGGTAATAATATTAATCCAAAAGTAAACCCTTCACTTT
>Ga0233438_10002183_pt1 | contig 20054 bp, 26 predicted proteins | sample SI_123_September_FD_182720 | JGI IMG/M metagenome (GOLD analysis project Ga0233438, IMG submission 182720) | Seawater microbial communities from Saanich Inlet, British Columbia, Canada - SI_123_September2016_10_MG | ecosystem: Environmental > Aquatic > Marine > Inlet | place: Canada: British...
CAGCGTATTGGAAAGAAGCATTTATTTCTCAATTAACAGTTGATAGCCAGATCACAGCTGAAAGAGTACAAGCAGATATTATTGCAGATGATAGTACTATTGTGTTTAATTCTGCAACAGGACAAATAGCAGCTGCACAAGTAAGTGGAACATTTACAGGTAACGTAACAGGTAATGCAACAGGTGCTCACGCAGGTACATTCGACGGTGAAGTAACAGGTAGTGTGTTTGGTGATGATTCAACTATACTTGTAGATGGTATTTCTAGTAAGATTGTTGGCGAAGTAACTGGTATTATTAATACAACGGAAGTAACAATAACCGGTGTTGGAGATATTAATAATTCTGCAAGATTGGAGTTTGTTTACAATGAAGCTCCTGCAGACAATACCGTAGTACTTGCTACTAATAGAGTAATGGATCGAACGCAACAAAAATTTGTTATGCAGACTCGTCCTACCAATACATATTTTAGTCATGATGATAATGGTGCAACTGGTACTACAATGTATAATAGCCATATTGTACACGGCGGATTAAAAGTAAAAATTGAGCCAGCAAACTCAGATTTTACAGCACCGGCTGAAGCACTAGAAGTATTAGGAAATATTAAAGGTACAGGTTTTGTACAATTTGGTTCGCTTACTACAGTACAACGTGATGCCCTTACAGCGGCAAACGGAATGGTTATTTACAATACAACAGATAATAAATTCCAAGGCTACGAATCCGGCGCCTGGGCAAACCTTATATAATACCCCCTCATAATAACAGAGATAAGTACTAGTATGCAAATACTATATCTTATCCTATTGTCTTATATTTCGTATATGTTAGTTGTTACAATTGGCATTACTTACGGATACCATCGATACTTTTCGCATAATGAATTTAAGGCAAAGCCTTGGCAAGAAGTTGTTATGCTGTATTGCGGATTGCTTTGTGGAAACAGAAGTCCACTAGGTTGGGTTGGTGTTCATCGTATGCATCATGCATATACTGATACTCCTAAAGATCCTCACAGTGCAAGATATCAACCTTGGTATTCTATATTGTTTAGTCTTTGGAGAGTAGATGCTATACCAAGAAAATTTTTAAAAGACATGGTTACAAATCCTAGGATAGTGTTTTTTCACAAACATAGAAATGTAATTTATATTTCAAATGCAATATTACTTGCTTTAATTTTTGGATATAAAGCACTTATAGTATTAGCAATAATATATGCACTAGCCTACTTTGGCTTTGGTGCATTAAACCTTTGGGGGCATGATAGCAAAGGTCCGATTAATAATATATGGGTAAACTTAATCGCACCGTTTGAAGGAAATCATAAAGATCATCATGAAATGGCGTTTAGAAAAAATTGATCCCCACCTAGAGGACATAAAAGAATTGTTTGCAAAAACACAAGGACACAAACATGCTGATAACTACAGCAAGTGGCCTTTATTCCAGCATACTAAATTTGCTCGTATGGGATGGGATCCTCACTTAGTCTATTATAGTGCCGGTATAGAAAGGCCAGAATACAATGGCGGCATACGGATTATGAGTCGTCATACCAGAGATCGCAATTACGATTGGGGTACAATGCAAGATGATTTACAACGAGGTAATAGTACATTAGGATTTAGTACTAAGATGGCACTAGACATGGGATACAAAGATATATGGTTAAGCAGAGAAGAAAATCCAAAACTATTAGAATGGTTCCAGAAACATAGTTTTTATAACTGGAATATTACACAAGAGGAAATACCATTAGGAGGTCTACAATGGGTCTTACGATTGGCATAACCGGTCATACAAGTGGCTTTGGAAAACATATCGCCAAAGCATGTACTCAACTAGGTCACAATGTAATAGGCTTTAGTATGACTAACGGATACCATTTTCCAGAAGATATTGATGCTATATTTAAAAACAAATATGATGTATTGATTAACAACACTGAATTTAGTACAACACAAGTAAACATTGCGTTGTTAGCACATAACAAAGGTATTAGATGTATTAATATAGGAAGTAAGATTACTGAAGCAAAAGTTACTGCACCTTACTATTCTATGAAGAATAATAAACTTTCTCTCAAAATGTTTAGCGAAACTAACAAACAAAAATATTTAACATGGGGATTTACTAAAGGTCATTGGATACTTGAAAATAATCCACACCTATTAGAAACAATAACAACAGAAGATGCTGTAAAGGAGGTACTCAATGAGTTGGAATCTTTATTCAATTCTAAATAACTACGGTGACTTTATAGCTCTTAACTCTTTTGTGGCTCCTAAAGAAGTTTTAAAAGACATAGAGCAATACAAAGACTATTGGGAAAAGTATAATCCTAATAAACCTGATATCCCAAGAAATAGTTTAACAGTTACGTCATTGACTGGAGAAATGACTAATAATAGTGTAAGTAGTCTAACAGAACATTCTCGTACTACTGGTAAAAGTATCGAAGAAAGCGATTTTAATAAACCAACCGATCTATACAAAAACAGTAAAGAACTACAGAACTTACTTGATCCTTGGAGACCTTTTTTAGCAAGAACACAAATAATTAGTTTACCACCTGGCGGTTACTTTCCTCCGCACATTGATGGCGGTAAGAAACAAACACCAGAAACTTTTAGACTAGCAATGGCATTAACAAATACAAATCCTCCGGGATGTTGCTGGATGCTAGGTGATGACATTAACTATACAGCACTTAAATGGCAGTATGGACGATTATACTATGTAAATACATTAAAGAAACATATGCTGTTTAATGCGTCTAATGATGATAGTATTTGGCTTATTATAAATGTTGTTACAACAGAACAAAGTGTAGATAAAGTAAGAGCTCTAATATCATGATGCCATATTTCTTTCCAGTAGATCTTATAAGCAAAGAAGATGTATCTTTTTTAGAAGGTCTTTGTAAATCTCCTGAAGCAAATTTTATTGCGTATGATACAATAAGCGGAAAGAAAGACGGAAATTTATGTTGGGATATTAATTTAGATTATTTTAACAGATTTAATGTTGACAGTTATACTTTCTTTGTTCATCAAGAACCTTTTTCTAAAATAGTTTCTCATACAGATAATCCTAAATGGAAAAGAAATACAGTTTTAATTGTGCCTTTATTTTGGCATGAAGAATATGCTCCTTGTTACTTTGAAGACGGACCTATGATTAAATATGGAACGCCTTATCTTTTTAACACACAATTAGCACACTATGTAAATAATAACGAATACCCAAGATACAATTTTCAAATCTGCTTTGCAGAACCAATAGAGGAGGTTTACGAATGTTTACAGAAGATTATAGATTAATTAACCCTTTTCACAACTTAAAACAAATAGAAAAACTATGGCATGAAATGACAGATGAATTTTTAGGAGATTGTGTTTTTGGTGATCAAACATATCTCAATGTTTACATAAAGCGTAACTCGCTCCTGCTTAATAAGCGTGATTTTTATAATAGTTTACGAGGGTTTGATATGCCTAATGAGCATAACTGGGAAGATTACGCACAAGAATGGAACTACCCAAACGGAAAGTTATACAAGTTTCATCTAGGAAAAGAAAATGCTAGAGTAGGCGATTATACACATAAAAATATATACGCATTTGTTCCGCATGAAATGAAAACACAATACTACGATGATATTAATTTGCCTGGCAAAAGAAATAATATGTGGTTTAGTTATATGGAACATGATTGTATAATGGAATGGCATACTGATGGAGACACAGGATATAGGTATCATCATGTCATTATGAATGATGGTGAAGCTCCAAGTATTGTTTGCAAAAGCGGTGATGTAAATTGTAAGCCTGGACAAGCGTTTATCTTGAACACAAACAATGCCCACATGGTGCCTTATTGTAAAAAAAGATTACATATGATATGTAGCTTAAATGGCGAAAAAAGTACCGGTGCTGGTCATAATAATCAGTGGTTAGAAGATAATAACTTAACTTGGAAGGATTGGGAACATGAACACGGTTATAGTAGCTGACAATATTTTTGACGAAGATTATCTACAGCAACTAGATAAACTTTGCAAGGGAGAACTGTTACAACTAGACAGTGAAACAGGATCTCACGTAGGCGAATATACCGACTACGAGTGGCAAATGATTAAAAACAACATTAGAACTTCTCCGCATAGACTACAACTGTTAAGTGAGATAGGCGAATACATAGGCACTAGTTTACCTACAAAAGATTTAGAACCTATGCAACTGTTTGCTAAAAAGTTTACTCCTAGTAGCCGTATAGGCAAGCACAAAGAAGATCCAAAAGTATATGGTGACTGGGTATGGATGCTTTATATGACAGACGAAATAGACGGTTCTTTATGTACAGAAGACATGACTATACTTCCTAAAAGAAACAGACTTGTAATAATGCGTACAGGATTTGATCATTGGGTGGAACCGTGTACAGGAAGTAGAATTAATATAAGTGGTTGGCCTTTTGCTAACGAGGAAGTAAGAGCCCGTTGGAAGACATCACGTCAATAATAGTATCCCAATCAACAGTCCAATGCGTAAAAAAACTAACCATTAATCTATTTTCATTACCGTTATTTTCAGCACTATGAAACACTCCTGTACGTAACATAACAGGTTTGGTTGTTATTTCAAATGAATCTATTTCTACCATGTCATGATCTTTTCCCTTCCAAAAATCGTATGGATGAATAAATTCAGGATTTTTTTGGCGCCACCACTTTGTAATATCGCCTATAGGATTAAAACAAGGAATATTTAATGCTCCAGGGCAAATAATATATCTGCCAGCATCACCGTATTGTGCATGTGCATTTAGATCAATATGCTTTACAACTTTTTGTCCCGGAGGTTCATATAGCATTCTTACCACAGGCGAAAACCAATCAGCTACTGGCTCAATAGGTGCCCATAATTCTGGAAACTCTTCACGCATACAATCTGGTGCAACATCTTTCTTTGCATCATCTTTGCACAAGTCATAAATTTCTTTTACTCGTTCCTTATATGCATCACTTATTTCGATATTTAATTCATAACAACACTTCATATTCTCTCCTCTACTAACGGCATAAGCCTATTTGTAATTTCTTTCCAGGTATACCTTGGATCAATAATCAACGATAAAATAAGTCTTCTTCCTTCATTTAATCTTCGTACTGAATGCCATCCATCTATACGTATCAAAGCACACTTGTTATCCATTACCATTGTGCTTTTTTTAGTAAATCCTTCAGGTATAAAATTTGGATCTTTATCAAATAATGATTTAGCATTACCTTTGTAAAAATGCCAGCCGTCATCTATATCTTTATCTGCGTTCCACCAAGTAGTTTCTGCATAGGTAGGATTTTCAATTGGTACTTGAATTGCACCAACAACTTCTCCATCAAAGTTATATTGCCCATTATTGCGATCTTTATGCGGGTGAATTTCCTCTATATCATTCATAACTCTAAACTTATATGTAACTATATCAATGGGAAGATTTCTAAATGGACTTAATAAATCTTCATTCTGTCCATACCTACCTTCTAATTCATAATGTTTTTTTGCTAAGTCTATGTACTGGGTAGTCACCGGAATATCTAATTTATACCAATCCATCCAAGTCATCCGTTCCATCTAAACTAAACATCAATGCAATCCTTGGTTTGCTACTCATATTAACTACAGCATGTGGATATCCTATGTTTAGGAAATAAGCATTGCCATTTTCTAAATTATACGCTTCTAGTCTTCCTTCACGTTTGAATAAGTTAATAACCTGCTTATCACCGTAGATAGGAACAATACATCTTACAGCATAACTTACATCATAATCAACATGAAAAGGAATATTTTTTCCAGGTGCTAGTTTTGTTATTCTAATTCTACTTGCAGGTGATTTTAGTTGTGTAACTACTTGTTCAAAGTAACTGCTTAGATAGTCTTTAGTAGGCACATTGTATAAGTGTTCTTCTCGGCGTCTAAGACGCTCTTTAATGCTGGCTGTGTGCGGTAAAATCTCACTAGGTGTAGTTAGGTTTATCTGTTCAAAGTTATCGTATACATCTTTAACTAAATCTTCATGGTTCATACACAGCATTGGATTAGCTGTACGTACATCTACAAACTTTTCTGCAAGTGTATCTGTTGCTTGTTGTAGCTTTTTTAAGTCGATATCTAGTTTAAAATTGTGTATACTGGGTAAAGTTTTTTTATGCATAATTAAATCTTTCTAAGTCAACACCATAATAGTGTTCAATTACATTCTTAGCCTCCGGTGTAAGTATCTCTCTAGTATTTACTTGGAATTTGCTAACGTTTTTTCGTTCTTGAATAGTGTTATCTTCTAATCTAATAATATTATCAACACATACTTTTCCGTCTATAGATATATAATCTATCATAGGAATGCTAGGCTTAAATTCTCCTAAATGAAAGTCTGAAGTAGTAGTAGTATATTCTTGAAACTGTTCTTGCCAATTAGGCCAAGGTTTATCAAAATACATATAAAGATATTCTAAAAATCCTACATCAATGCCATACTGTCTAGAATACTTCCACCAACTAACTGCACGTTCATACGGATTTCTAATTACAGTAAAACTTGGTAGTTTAGGTAACGCTGGATCACATATAGGAGCATGTGGTTTTATACTTACCTTTCCCATCGAAACTGTAACACTTCGGCCAGCGGTTTTAGGAATGTGAATAAAAAGTTTTTCTTTATTCCACGCGGTCATTTAATAATCCTTTTATCTTTAGTGCTTCTACAATACCTTGCCATGTATTATAAGGCCAAAATACAAAACATGCACTTGCTCTTGGATTTTCTTTATCTTCGCTTACTATATGATGATTAACTCCACTATTAAATAATGTAGCTTTATCCTTTAATTTAAATCTATCAACTTCTACAAGATTACTATAGTCATGTCCCATAGACTCTTTTGTAATGTTAGAATTTATATCTTCGGGATATAACACGCCTTTAGGAGAAAACCCCCAAGGCCATAGTTTTCTTAGGTCGGGGTCAATGTACCATATAGTTGTATCTTCTACTGGTTCACTAAGTAATATGTTTACATTACCTGGATGTAGAACATCCATAGGTATGTCTTCATGAAAGCCTTGTTCATTACTATCACAATGAGGAAGATAATATGACTTAGGATACATATTCAAAAATCTAACACCTTCAACAAACGGGTCACTAAGATCTTTTTTAAACTTTATTACAGCATCACAGCCTTGTTTTTTAATTGTTTCATCAGAAACATAGAAACACATGTCATCATAACCTGCACATTTAAACGTAGGATTGTTTAAATGCTTTAATTCTTCACGAACTTGTGAAATATCTAAATTAATTTCATATGCACACGAGAACATAATCATCTCTTACTTTTTCAGCTTTGTATCTTTTGTCTACATAATCATAAAATTCTTGTTGATGATTATATGCGCCCATTAATATGTTAGCATGATGATTGCCATACTTACACCAATAATTAAATTGTTTAATGTTTTCTTCTAGCAACGGTGATACATCAAATATTGCTAAGTCAAATCCAATTTTCCAATCATACTTAAAAGGACTGGTGTCTAATATAATACTTACATTGTCACAATCTTCAAATGTTTTTGCTAGTAGATTAAAATCAAAATAGTCGTGGTACTCTTTTGGAAAGTGTCTTTTAACACTACGCTTCCAGTCTTGGTCTTTTAAATCTTTATCAAGGCCTTCACTTTTATCTTCTTTTGCTTTCCCAATACTGTATTCGCCTCTATCTGTGTTAGGCATGTGATTAAGTTTATGATCGTGATAACTTTGTACAGCGAAGAAATGACTATCTGGTAGTATTTTACTTAATTTGTATGTAATGCCACCATAGTATGTACCTATTTCTACGCAAGTCTTAGGTTGTAGACGTTCGGCTACTTGCTGGTGTACACTTATATTTGCGCCATCATGCATTGAATACATCTTGTTTCCTTATTACTTTATCGTTATACTTACTTACACTTTTTTCTATTAGGTCCCAATGCTTCTTGGCATTAACTTTACCAAGTATAAATCCTATTAGTCTATCTTCAGTATCTTCTTCAACACCGTGTGCTTGGTCTTGGTTGCGTATTAAGAACGCATCTGTTTCTTCAGGCACAATACACCTATGCTTTTCTTGCCAAGACATGTCCTTTGTATAATCGTAGTCTTTACACATATACATTTTATCCTTACTACCTGCAACAACAAAACGATAACCAATAGGTTCATGTGCCATATTATATTCCAATGTTTCAGGCATAATAGCAAGATGGTGTTTGTGTGTTGGTTCAATAGCATTACCGTCTATGTGTGGAGGTATTGAATGTTTAGCTCTTGCAATACGAATATAGTAAAAATCATCACAAGGAATATAAGTTTCAATCCACTCTATAAGCTCAGGATAATTTTCTTTTGCTTTATCTGTCCACTGTTGCGGATTACCTAACGGATTGTTATTTTCTTTTTCGCCTAACAGTGTTTCTTCGTCCCACCAGATATAAAAATCAGGTGCATTGAATCTATCTAGTATTTTTTGTTTATTAGGAATAGGGGGTATTGCTAATGGTGTAAAAATTACGTCTTTCATTTACTTTCCTTTATGTGTGCAAAAGGACTCATTAATTCAGTATGAGCATTTTCAATAGTTAACTTAGGCATATTTAATTCATCTCTTACTTGTTCAATATTATCCTTAAAATAAATTAGTTCTTTTCCTCGACCTAGATTCTTGTGCAAATAATTTAGGTCGTATCCTTCTAATAATAGCTCTGGTTCAGGTTTAAATATCCTACCTAATGCTAATTTTACTTCTTCTACACAACAACTTACCAACGGCATATTATTAAGATTTGCAAAAAACTCTTTCATTGTTTGTTTAGTAATTGTTTTGTCGATACCAAAATTATAAAAAGTATTAAAATACCACCAAGTAAGATAAATGTTACCAATTTCTTCTTTGTCGTAACTGTTACACTCGTATATCATTTCAAACTGTTCTTTATTTGGTAGTATAACCTTTTTGGTTTTTATTCCGTGTTCTTCTTTATATTCATTTGTTGCCATAGGTGTATTGGGTAACACATACAAAGGATAACTCCTTGCAAAATCAATACCTAGTTCCGGGTGTTTGAATAATGTATCTGCCCAACTGTTTGCTGTTTCGCCTGGCAGTCCTATGATTAATTCACTGTTTACTTTGATATCTCTTAGCTGATCCATAATACGTAACAATTTATCTGTACTAATGTTTTTACGCTGTATAGTATCTAATACATCTGGAGATAACGTTTGTAAACTAATTTTTACATTACGCATCTTATCGTTAAAATTGTCCATTGTAAGATTCATAATTTCAGGTAAGTAAGGTGATCCATTTTTTGCAAATCCTGCAAAAGTAAGCATCATATCATCACGTTTTTTGTTATCAACAATATGTTGTACAAAATCTACATCTCTAGGAAATATACCATAGTTAGCGTCTAGTATTTCTAAACGCTTTACATTATCAAAGTTTAATACATGTTCAATAGTTTCTTTTACTGCGGTATCTTTTAACTTTGTTATTTTACTACGACTAACTCCTCCCCAATCACAAAACGCACAATGGTAAGGGCACCCTCTGTTGGTTTCAAATGCTACAGCAATATCATCTTCGCGAGTTAACAAGTCATCAAAAATTCCATCTGTGTAAGGAGTTGGAATAGCATATTCGCTATCGCTGTTAGGATCTAAAAACTTTTCCCATTGTAGCTCTCCTGGTCCTGTCATGTAATGATCTACAAAGTCACGTTTGAAATCTTCTAAATTTTGTTCGGGAACATTTGGTCCGCCGTATACAACTATACCTTTAGGATTATACTTTTTAAATAACTGTGCAATTTCGTCATTTGCATTTTGATTCCATACATAACAAGTAAGTCCAAGAATGTCTGCTTGTTTAAGTTTTGCATGTGTGTCATTATTATCCCATTTGTTTTTATACAAAGGTTCTAGGAATGTAGTATCTTTTGCTATAATAGGATTTTTCATACAGTGAGAGATCAGGCATCCTACAGGGTAGGGCACCCAATCGTGATACACACTTGAAATGGTTCCTAGTAACACGGTGCGAGGCATAGCCTATTTACATCTCCTCTTTTAAATTTGTCGTATGCAGGATTGTCTGTAGTTGCGAGCCAAACACTGTCGCTTGGTGTAAATCCATATTCTTCACAAACATCTTTTTGTTTGCTACTTAGAGTACGCCAAACATAATCTATGTCAAATTTGTTAATAATTGTTTCTGCAACACTATTCGCATAATAGTTATAGTACTTAGCACTATTAGTAATTGCATTTAACCGTTCATCTACCTCACGTGTAAATATCCAACCTGTGCGAACATTACGTACACCAAAAGGTTTACTTAAACTATAAAACACATATTCTACGTTTTTAGGTAAATTAATTTTTTGTATTTGTGTACTTCCTACATAAGCAAGATCAACTGCTGTAGGTGTGTCGCTAGGTATGTCTATAAAATTACCATCTATAGCACTAGGTACACTTACATAATGAATACGCTTTACACCTTCTTTTGGATGTATCCATTGATAGTCACCACGTTCCATTGTTACAGCTCTACGCTCTTTATCGTACCACCAATCTAGCCCTTGTGTAATACCATTCATAGGATATACATGGAAATTAGATAGATCTACAACCGGTTTAAGCCAATCAACTATGCTTGTAGAGTACGGATATATACCGTCTAAATCGCATTTTAAGCCCGATACAGCGTGGTTTACATCTGCAAGTACGTTTGTTCGTACCGCAGTACTAAGAGCTATTATATCATTGCAAATTTTCATGGCCACTTGCTACTCTCCAAAGTATACGCTTGCCCATTTGTTCAAAATGCCAACGCTTGTGTATAGTTACTACTTGTTCTGCTATGTTTAAATCACCATTTTTCCATTCATGATGATACATATACTTTTCATTTAAGATATGATTTTGTAAAAATTCAATAAGCTCTTGGCTTTCTTTTTCACTATAACCAACTACTTCAAATATTTGATAAAAAGGAAAAAAGATTCCTTTGTGTTCTCCAAAATTCTGTATAAGTTTTACAGGATTTTCTCTATCTAAATGATCCTTAAACAATGGTGTATCGCTATAGCGTCCTGCTTTGTACCCACAGATAACATTTAGATCTTCTACTTGTACTTTTACATCTCCTGGCAAATCATCGTATGCCCATGCGTTGTTTAACCAACTTGTACGACTGCCTACTGTACCTGTAAGTGCATACAACCATATTAGTTTTTTTCTATTAGGATTACTAGGTTGATTAGCATGCCAATCTAAATCATGCTTGTGACTAAAGAGGCTTGGCTTGCCTGTTATATCATCTCCACCTACTCTAAGTATACCTTCACCTGCCCACACATCACCGCTACCGCCGTGATCTCTTTGGGCATCTTTAGGATCTTGCTTCTGCACACTACCTACTACTTCACTAATACGCAATAGTTCTACTTCGTCTAAATCTTGGTCGTGAAAATTTAGAACAAGATATTTGTATATGTCTTTAAAAACTTCTTGTAGTTCATCTTTGGGCATGCCTTTTAGTTTGATATCGTAATCGGCACACCATCCATCACATAATAATTTCATTGTTCTCTCGCTGTAAATATACTCATTGCCATTTTTCTTTCTACACCTAATGCATTAAAGTCACTACTGCTATGTAGTCTAGCTACATCAAAAATAATTGCACTGTTTATTTTCCATGGAAAATAACTATGTATCGAAAGTCCTTCTAACCAATTAGGTTGTAGATGTGTTAAATATTTTTCTTTTACTTCTTTTGCTATACCTTTATCATTTGTATAACTTACATTAGTATATTCTAATAGAGGCCCGTGTTTATAAAAGTTTTTTGTTTGTGTTCCGCCATTCATAAATTTTTTACCGGCATGATAATAATACTGATCAAACATCATTAACTTTATATCTTCATCCTTAATATCTCCCCAAAGTTTTAAAGGAATTGTTATTGCTTTGTACGGTGTCTTATAATTGTTATCTACATCATTGTGTATAACATGTGCCCAGGGTGTTTCAAATACTATAGCTGACATAACTGTTACTTCACCTAATACTGCCTTTAACCTTGTAAAAATATTATCAAACACATCATTATTAGTATCAATGTTTGCAACAATAGGTCCTGTATTTTTATGTATTTTTTCCTGCGTGTTGAAATATTCTATTAAAGAATTATTCTCATCTTTAGTTATAAAGTCTAAAATCTGCTTAGGGTCAGAATTGTTTTTTTCAAAACGATTTATTTCATGCGTATCTAACATCTACGGATTCTCTAATATACTTGTAAGTTTAATAACATTTTCCCAAGTCTTAGGAACATTAAGAATTAAATGATAACTATCATCGTTCCAGCTGTGTGTTCTATGCACTTTTGTTGTGTCAACGTAATAAGTTGTATTTGGTATAATTGTTCTACGATAATCTCCTAACCACCACTCGTAACTATTTGTGTCGGAGTTTCCTAAAAAACAAATTATCCTAAACGAATCACGAGTAAGCATCGGAGTATCTCTATGAGGAGGAAACCAACCACCTTTATTTGTTTTTACAATCATTGTGCGCCCTAATCCGGTCCAATAGTCTAGAATTGAATGTAAACTTTCAAAATGTGCATATGCCGATGTAGGTGTGTTAAAATCTGTTTCTTTTAATATGCGTCCAGATCTTTTCATTGCTTCAGGTCTACTTAAACTATCTGTAGGTTTATCACCTTCTAATCCTACTAATAATATACCTTCTCTATCATTACTTACACCTTCCCTACGTAAGTAAGGAACAAATTCAGCAGTTTTTACTTCTTGTTTAAACTTCTGTACACTAGGACGTAAAGCCAATGCTTCAAAGTCCCCTAACAACTGTAATTGTAATTCACATTTAATGTCTTCTGCTGTTGGATCATATCGAGTTACATCGTTTTTATACCAATCATAGTAATTACTACCAGTGGCTTTGTCGTTTCTATCGTATGCTTTTGTAAGATTTAAAAGATTACCGTCTTTATCATATTTTTTTAAATCCATCTATCTCTCCTCAAATTTATATACAGTTTCAAACTTAGGTCTATTATAAACCTTGTCTATATTTTTTCTATCGTAAGGCACTTGTTTCATAGAACCTGTTCTTGGATCTAAATATTCAAGTTCGTTACTGGCATACCCTACTCCTAATATAAGGCGTATTGGTTGATCTGCGCCAAACAATTCAGCACATCTCTCAGGATTATGACTACAATTTTGTGTAATGCCAGTACTTAATCCTCTATTTTGTAATCCTAACATTATATATGTTGCTTGAACTCCAAATTCTACATGATCATATCTTTCTACAGAAGAAGGTGTTCTATTGTAAAATTGATATTGTACTTCGGCTTCTTTTACATCTCTTTGACAAAATCCTATCAAATACGGTGCAAGAACTTGTGGATTTCCTCGATCAGTTTCAGCTGTTGACTCGTCATTACGATGACAAATTGTCATAATTTCTTTTCTACGATCAGGGTCATCATTTTTTATACATATAATAGTAAAGGGATATTTTAAATTTTTAGTTGGTGCTTGCATATAATTATCATACAGAACATCTTTTATTATTTGTATGTCAACTTTCTTAGTGTAATCCCAAGTATAAGTATTTGTCCTTGACTGTATAACTTCTTTAAAGTCCATTAATTTTCCTCTTTGGTATCTTTGAATCAGCACTACTTACACAACTCTTAGTAATACAAGGCTTAGGCGTCTTAAACAACGTAAAGCCTGTTTCGATGTTGCCAAGCGGTGCATCATGACATGAATAGCTTCTTTTTACTGAACCGTCAGGCTCCCGTATTATTATTCCGCTGTAACCGGCATTGCATGCCCATCCTTCAAAATTGTTGAAATTAAAGGCATTAAAGCGTTCTGCTTGATCCATATACCATTTTTTACCTTTAGAGTCTTTTAGCTCTACTTGCATATGCCAAGGAATACTTGTATCTAGTTTGCCTTCTACTCCTTGAGGTATTTGGAATGACGGCTTAGGTCTTTCTGCCCAAACCCTTTTGTTTTCTGTGTAGGCTCGTTGTGGCATTCCGTTCCATAGTCTTTGTAAGTCTTCTTTTTTGTACCCATCAACAACTCTAGAAGCAGTAGGGTCTGATTGTGGTTTAAGAGTAACGTTGATACCTTGCTCGTGAAAGAACAAAGCATTCTCCCAATCACGTTCAAACCATTCTGGTACCATAACTTGATTAATTGTAACTTGTACATCATGCTCCTGACAGAAGATTAACTTGTCTGCAAAGTCTTGCATCTTCTCTTTACTGTTTACATGTTCTGTGTGCAGACTTGCTGTAATACTTGCTCTATGAAAGGGTCTTACTGCTTCTACGTACTGTTCAAACCATCGCATGTTACGACTACAGTTTGATGTCATATGTACGCTAGTGTAGTTAGTGTTATCTACATCATCGGCTAGATGTTTTAGTATATCTAAATATCCTGGGTGGAATGTAGGCTCTCCCCCGCTAAGACTAAAATGAAAACTATTAAAATTATTTTCCCTAGCTTGCCTCTTTATTTCGTCGATTGTTTTGAGACATAGCTCTGTAGGTCTATGATCTTTGCGGTCGCTTCTTGCGTAGGGCCAACAGTAACTACACTTGTAGTTACAGAATCTTCCAAGCAACCAACTGACAGTAAACATGTCTCTATATATGAGTGTCCTTTGTCCCACGCTAGTAATGTCGTCAAACGGGATCTTTGTAAAGTCATAGTTACTCCATTTCAAGTCTTCATTCATGTTTAATTATAACACCTTTTGTCAATAATGTCAAGACTTCCATTCTATCATATCTTTAACTAAATGATAGTGATGCCAATCTTTGATCTTAGGTACTTTTAAATCAGTATTATCTGTACATCGCCATTTACTACAACGAATAGGTTCGGTAGGCAAATCAATACTATCTTTATCGTATATATTTCCACGCTTGCCACCGACATGACAACTACCGATGTATATGTCTCCGGGAGGTGTTACTTTAAGATGTTTAAGACCTGCCCAACATAGCCAACCTTCGTAGTTATTTTTCTTATCATAATTTAATTCGTTGTAATGATAGTCTTCTTCGTGATATTCGCCTTGACTATCTTGAAACCAAAACTTTAATTTACGTTTGTCAGGGTCTGCTGTACTACGATATATTTCTTTAATAGCACCCTGTTCGTTATGACCGTAATAACTTGCTTCTTTAGATTCTATTTTTTCTACTTTTGTTTTATCTGTAATTTGGTTAGGATCTTTTTTATCTTTAAAGTTATATTTTTCTTCAGGTTGCATACCTTTGCCCTTGTCTTTGCCTGGAGGCCTAATATATCTATGTTCTATATTGGTTATACCTGCATCTCTGTATGCTCGATCCATACGTTCTACATTTTCTAGCTGACCTGTTTCTACCATAAATCTAAGTATAAGTGTTTTTTTAGGTTCACCCTTTTCACGTTTTTTATTTAGTTCCTGTCTGTATTTGTCAAGCTCAATAAATTTTTCAATGTACTCATCAATACGATTCTCCATAAATTCAAAATGAAAACTTTGTGTAATACCATCTACTAGGTCAAATAAGTCTTTATGATATTTTAATGTACGTGATCCATTAGTAGTAACACTAATATACTTACGGCCCTTTTCACGAATATAAGCACATAGATCTAAAAATTTTGGATTAAGTGTTGGTTCGCCTCCTGTTAAACTCCATAGTACATTTGAACCTTCTTTTTCGTATATTACATCTACTAGCTGTTTCATATTTTCTAACGGAACATGAGGGCTGGTATAGTCATGTAGATAGTCTACACAGTAACTACATGCAAAATTACAACGCTTACCTATGTACCAATCAACTGAAAACGCTCCAGTGGGATTCCATTTATAATAACTTGCTACTGGTTCCAAGAGTCATCCTTCTATATAAACTACGCATATAAATATATTTATGGATAATCAAACATTTTGTTCCAGCTTTTGGAACCATCAGCAAATAAGCACAACTGGTGAAGTTAAACCGTGTTGTAGATTTGCTGGTAGAAAAAAAGAACATGATTTAAATAACATACCAATTAATGATATTTTCAACAGTAACTTTATGAAGGATTTAAGGAATAAATCCTTATCCGGTGAGCGCATTGAAGGTTGTAAGCGTTGTTACGAAGAACAAGACAGTGGTAAGCGTAGTCTTAGACAGAGAGTAAATGCAAACAAAGGTACTAGGGAATATAATTTAGATGATCCTAAAATTACATACTTAGAACTTTCTATTAGTAACGACTGCAATCTTGCATGTCGTATGTGTAGCAGTAGATTTAGTCATCGTATATATGACGAAGAAAAAGAATATTATGGTAAAACAGAAATTAAACATAAAAAAACAAGATCAAATATTGATTCAGCATACGATTTACTTGATAGTTTAAATTACATAAAGTTTACTGGTGGCGAGCCTTTAATGATAAAAGAACATTGGGAGCTATTACAAGAAGCAGTTGATAGAGATCTAGCAAAAAATATTACACTAAATTATAGTACTAACAATACCATTCTACCTAAACAAAAACACCAAGAACTTTGGAAACATTTTCATAAAATAGAACTTTGCGTAAGTTTAGATAGTATAAAAAAAGAAGAAAATGAATACCAAAGACATCATACAAATCATCAACAAGCTCTATCTAACATAAAAGAGTTTGTAAAATTTTATCAAAAGGGTGTGCCTATAAGAGTAGTTGGACGGCCAACAATTACTATAATGAATGTAATGCATGTGCCGGAAACTATTGAATGGTTACTAGATGCAGGCGTATATCCTGTAAATGCTACACACTTAACTTTTCCTGCTCACCAAAGTATTACTGTATTACCGTTGGCTGCAAAAAATAAAATTAAAGAGAAATTTGAAGCCTACAACTATAAATTAGAGGATACAAGATTGCAATGCCAATATCTTATTAATTATATGTTTAGCAAAGATAATTCTCACTTGTGGCCTGAGTTTAAAAAACATACTGAATTTTTAGATCGCTCACGTAATCAAGATTTTAAAAACACATACCCTTACTATAACCAATGTTTATAAAAAGGTTCACGTTCTGATATAGACATTCTGTTATCAAGTGATATACTTAAAAACCATCTATTAGTTATTTGCTTAAACTTGTTTTTATTTAAGCCATCATAATGTATACCACCGTGTGGCATACTAGTATCAGTCAAATAAGGTATATCTGGCTCTACAACGTTTGTCTCAAAAAATTTCTCTTTATAGTAATGAAACATTGGCATGCCTGGGTATCTTTCATTATTCCAAGTTTTGATTATTTCCTGCTTTTGATGGAACCCTGCTTTTTCATTTAAATATGGTTTTAGCTTTTTAAAAAATTTTTCTTTTTTAAGTACATACACTTTATGAATTGCTGGATCTGCAATGACAGGAATTTGCAAGGCAACTTTTCTTCCACGGTCTATATGTGTGACAGGCAAATAAGCGTTTGTAATCAAATTCATTGATACTGTAAGATCTACATTTCTAGGAATTTCTTGAGGAATATATTTTGATATGTATTTTGCTTCTTTGTCATCTACATCAGAGCTGAAATGTAAATCATTCATAGGATTATTAAATTCTAACTTAGAATATTTTTCATACATTTCGTGTGAAAAATCTATTACTTCTTTTGGAGGGTTTGGTAGTCTTAAATAATTTTTTTCTTGCATGGATCAACTTTGTATTCTATCTAGGCACAGCTCACTGATATTTATACTCCTAGGCTGCTCAATAAGCCATTTAATAACGCCGGCAACATACGTAGGCTCTAATTTAGGTGTGTCCGGCATCTTCTCGTCTTGTTTAGGGGTATGCATGTTACCTGGAGATATATAAGTTGTTTTCCAATTAGGTGGTGAGTCACTGCTGACTGCTTGACTTAGTTGTCGCATGTATGCTCTCAATGCTCTTTTTTCTACAGGATAAATCCATTTTGATCCTTTTACTGGAGTATCAGCACTAGATCCTAATGCAATTAAATATCCGTTGTGATTATTTTCGAACCATTGTTTAGCTATGGCTTCTGCAAGCAGTGTTTGTTTGAATTCACCTAACGCACTTACTAGTAATACAACATCGTGTTCTAAACTCATAACAGCTACATTATCACGCACTTCGTGTTTGCCTAAGTTGTAACCAGAGCTCCGACTTAAAAATGTTGCGTTAGGATATAATTTTGCAATACTGTTTGCAAGTCCATAATTTTTATTTCCTATTACAAGCATTCTTTAAATATTTCCTCTAGTATAGGTAGACTTTCTTTATAATTAGTATTGCGTATTTTATCATTCTTTTCTAAATTTACTTTAAGTGCCTTTAATCTATCATAATCAGCATCTTGGCCATACATATATTTTGTTATATTAGATAACCATGTTTTACTTTTATGTGTATCTGAATAACGGGTTACCAAATCAGGCATTTCTGCAATTTTTTCTGCTGCTTTATCTTTCCAATTGTTTGGAAGATTGCAAATATTAAAATATTTAGGTGCGTGTAAAATATTATTAAATTTACATTCGTAATTATTTTCAAGGCAGTATTCTAAAAGCTCATCTAAATAAAATAAATTTAATATACTAATTGTAGGTGCAAAATGTATTTTCCAAGTAGGACATTTTTCTTTAAACAATTTTATATTGCTTTCAATTCTTTCCCAATTGCTAGGATATCGTATATATTCTGCACGTATTCCTATTGCGTCTATACTTGGCATCATTAAACCTTTAGGAAAATGACTTAATAGATATATAAACTTTGGATTACTAGTTTGAAAATTACTGTTAAATTCTAGCGTAACTGTTTCATTATATCCTTCATCTATTAATCTCTGTAAAAATCTAAGGCAGCCTTTTACTATACTAGGCTCGCCTCCTGTAAAATATATTCTAGCACTTTTACTAACTAGATCGAACAATTTATCTATTTCTGAATCAGAATAAGGATTAGTAAGATCCCTACCTTGTATATAAGTATATACATTATTCATGTGTGATAAATGTTTTCCTTCATTTTGTTTTACTTCATCATAAATTAAACTACTACTTCTTGGATTGCAAGTAAGGCATCCTAAGTTACATTTGTTACTCAGTCTTAAATCTATTAGATCATACTTATTAGTTTTTAAGTGTTCTATATCAATATCTTGTTTATATTTTCTTTTGTAGTTTGCAATTTCTCTAATTCTTTTACTTTGGCCAGTTCTTGGTTCTTCTTTAGCGCAATCAGAACAACCCTTAGGCCATTCGCCATTCAAGAACTGCCGTTCCATTTTCTTAAACATATCACTATTGGTATATTCTTCTAACGGACCAGAGAAACTTTCAGACCAATCAAATCTACAACATGGCCTGTATCCTCCACTAGGGTCTGTTGCTATCCCAGCATATAATAATGGACAAAATGTATCACTCATAAATTTACTCTCCTCGTATTTTTGCCGTATCCGCTACTAAATTCAAATTTATTTCCACAGGTTCTTCCACATGTGTATATTCTTTTATATTTAGTGCTCTGGTTGTTCCACGATCTATCTAGATACGTAGCAAAAAATTCATGTTCTAAAACATTCCAACCGTGCTTACGCATGTCGTTAAAATCGTCTCCGTATAGTTTATACAAATTATCAAAACTTTTTCTTTGCGGATTATTAGGACCAAAATATGCAGGTGCCCCCATCCAAGTACACGGCCAAAGTTTCATCTCCATATCAATAAACACACTTTGTTCTTGTTTATATTTGCATACAATAGGAGTTTGTTCAATATAATCTTCAAAGCTATTATAAGTTTGTTTTATCTTCTGCATGTCTTTTTGATTATGGTTATCTTGT
>Ga0233438_10002189_pt1 | contig 20024 bp, 17 predicted proteins | sample SI_123_September_FD_182720 | JGI IMG/M metagenome (GOLD analysis project Ga0233438, IMG submission 182720) | Seawater microbial communities from Saanich Inlet, British Columbia, Canada - SI_123_September2016_10_MG | ecosystem: Environmental > Aquatic > Marine > Inlet | place: Canada: British...
TATTTAAAAAAGGGCGTTCTGACGTTTTGAAATTTAAAAATCAAAAATAAAAGAAAACCTATATCTGGGGTTCTATAAAAATCCCGATCGTGGAACAATTTTTTGGTTTAACTCCCGAAACACATGCAAAATCCCTCTTGTTGAGGGCTTTTTGTTACTGCAAACAAGAGTGTTTTTTTAAACCTTTCGCTGCATTAAAAGGAAATATATACGAAGCGAAATCAAAGAAGTCAATACGAGGAAACTTTGCCGTTCTGTTGTTTTGAAATTTAAAAATCAATAATAAAAAGGAAGCCTTTCATTTTTATTAATTAACCGTATCTTTACCTTTCACGCTTTAACAAAATTCTTATATGAGTTGCGCTTCCTGTTCTACATCTGACGGTTCCCCAAGGGGCTGTAAAAGCAATGGTACTTGTGGAACGGACAGTTGCAATAAACTCACGGTTTTCGATTGGCTATCCAATATGCAATTGCCCAATGGACAAGAAGCATGTAACATTGTTGAGGTTCGTTTTAAAAACAGCCGCAAAGCTTTTTATCGAAAAGGAAAAGACATCAGTCTGAGCATTGGAGATTTAGTTGCTACAGAAGCACAAAGTGGACACGACATCGGTCAGGTAACCCTAACGGGGGAGTTGGTTCGTTTTCAAATGAAAAAAAAGAATGTATCTGAAAAGAGTGAAGAAATCTTAAAGATCTACCGAAAAGCAAATCAAAAAGACATTGACGTTTGGCAAGCTGCTCGTGATCGAGAAGAAACTATTCAGAAGCGTGCTCGTGAAATGGCCATATACCTGCATTTAGAAATGAAAATTTCTGATGTTGAATTTCAAGGGGATGGATCCAAAGCGACTTTTTATTATACAGCAGAGAAAAGAGTTGATTTCCGTCAACTGATAAAAGATATGGCACAGGCATTTACCATTCGTGTAGACATGCGTCAGATCGGCCTGCGTCAGGAAGCTGCTCGTTTGGGCGGTATAGGTTCTTGCGGAAGGGAATTGTGTTGCTCTACTTGGCTTACAGATTTTAGATCGGTTTCTACCTCTGCAGCGCGTTACCAGCAACTTTCGTTAAACCCCCAAAAACTTGCTGGTCAGTGTGGTAAGTTGAAGTGTTGTCTAAACTATGAGCTCGATTCCTATCGCAATGCACTCAAGAGTTTTCCGAAAATGGAAACCAAGCTACAAACTGAAAAGGGAGTAGGTGTTTGCCAAAAAATAGATATTTTCAAAGGCCATTTATGGTATGCTTACAGAGGAGAGTGGATGAATTGGCATTTGTTGACCACCGACCAAGCCAACGAAATAATCTCGATGAATAAGGCAAAAAAACCAGTTTCTAGCCTCGAAGACTATGCTCATGAAGAAAAAGTTGAAGCTCCTGAGAAAGCTTTTGAAAATGTTGTGGGTCAAGATAGTTTGAATCGTTTTGATCGCCCAAAGAAGAAAAAAGGAAGAAATAAGTCTCGTTCTAGAAAGAACAATAACCCAAAGAAAAATGCGTAATGTAGCCTTTCTTGTGACTCTTCTTGTTTTTGCTTCCTGCGATTCGAGTTCGGGTTTTAGGGAATATCATGCGCTACAAGACGGATGGTCCTCTAGCGAGCATATTAGTTTTTCTTCGGATCAAATAGTACAAGCTCCTTCTGATATATACATTCATATTCGCAATACGAATACCTATCCTTATTCCAATTTATTCTTAGTAGCCGAATTACGAGATTCTATCCAAGTAATCGCTCGTGACACACTAGAATATGCTATGGCAGACCCGCAGGGGAAATGGTTGGGAGCAGGTTTTTTAGAAGTTAAAGAAAGTAAGCTTTGGTGGAAAGCAGACTGGAATCCACCTCACGACGGCCCTTATTTTATTGAATTTTCACAACGAGTACGCAATAATGGGTCAGTGGAAGGCGTTTCATTCTTAGACGGTATTATCAACGTTGGTGTCTCAATTGAACCTCAAATTCAACCCTAATGGCAACGAAAAAGAAAAAAACAACCAAGAAAAAGAAAAAAGGAGGGAATCCTTTTAAAGTCGCGCTGCGTTTTTTTTGGACGGTCTTTGCCTTAGGCGTATTATCTGTCATTACGATATTTTCAAGTGCTGCATTAGGTCTATTGGGTCAAATGCCAGAACTTAAGCAACTTGAAAACCCTAAAACAAACTTAGCTACACAAATTTTATCCAGTGATGGAGTAGTTTTGGGGAAGTTTTATTTTAATGATAACCGAACCCCAATTGCTTTTGATGCGCTTCCTAAAAACTTAGTAAACGCTCTTATTGCAACCGAAGATGAGCGTTTTTTCAGCCATTCTGGAATTGATCTTAAAGGGACCCTTAGGGCTTTAGCTTATTTGGGTAAAAAAGGTGGAGCAAGTACCATCAGTCAACAATTGGCAAGACAACTTTTTGTTGGTGTCCGCTCCCGAAATAAAGTGGAAGCCGTTCTGCAAAAATTTAAAGAATGGGTACTGGCTGTTCAATTGGAACGTCGATATACCAAGAAAGAAATCATAGCCATGTATCTGAACATCTATGATTTTGGATACAGTGCAGATGGAGTTCAGTCAGCTGCAAAAATCTATTTCAACACTACGCCAAAGGCTTTGAGTATTGAACAGTCGGCAACACTAGTCGGAATGCTCAAAAATTCTTCCTTATTCAATCCATTGCGACGTCCCGAACGTGTTGAAAAAAGAAGAAATGTAGTGCTCAATCAAATGAAACGTAATGGTTTTGTTACAGAAGTGGAACTCGACTCCCTCAAGCAAATTCCACTAGAAATAGACTACACACCCGATTCTCACCGAGAAGGATTAGCAACTTATTTTAGAGCATATCTACAGCAGTTCATGCGTAAATGGACTAAAGACAACCCAAAACCCGACGGAACAAACTATGATATTTTCCGAGATGGTTTACGGATCTATACAACCTTAGATTCTCGTTTACAACAAATAGGTGAAACGGCTGTCGATGTACATATGGCTAATTTGCAAGAAGAATTTTTTCTGCAGAACACGCCTACAGAAAATCCAACGGCACCTTTCCTTGATCTTCGTGAAGGTGAAATCGATACTCTCTTGCACAACAAAGCACGCCGATCTGAGCGCTGGCGAAAAATGCGCGCTTCTGGAAAAGATGAAGATGCGATTTGGGCTTCGTTTCAAAAACCAGTTGAAATGGAAGTTTTTAGTTGGAAAGGCGATCGAGATACACTCATGAGTCCCCTAGATTCAATCCGATATTACAAGCACTTCTTACGCGCTTCGATGATGTCTATGAATCCATTAACAGGTCATGTAAAGGCTTGGGTGGGAGGTTTCAACTATAAGCATTTTCAATACGATCAAGTTTATCAAGGAAGACGTCAAATTGGTTCAACCTTTAAACCGTTTTTATACGCCACCGCAATCGATCAATTGCGCTTATCACCCTGTGATATTTTACCCGATGCTTTGTTCTGTATCGAGCCATTGAAGCATGGAAATCTAGACGCTTGGTGCCCTAAGAATTCTGGAGATAAGTACGGTCGTATGCGTACCCTGAAAAATGCATTGGCCAATTCTGTAAATACCGTTAGTGCTCGGTTGATGGATCGCGTAGGTCCAAGACCGGTGATCAATTTGGCTCGAAAAATGGGAATCACCTCTTATTTGCCGGCAGTTCCTTCGATTGCTCTGGGAACTCCAGACATTAGTTTACTCGAAATGGTTGGTGCGTATAGCACTTTTGCAAATAAAGGAATTTATGTAAAACCCATTATGATTTCTCGCATTGAAGATAAAAACGGTACCGTACTCTTTGAAGTTGTTCCGGAGACTAAAGATGTATTGAGTCAAGAGTCGGCCTTTGTTACTATTGATTTACTCAAAGGAGTTACCGAAGGTGGATCAGGAATTCGTTTGCGCCACCAAGGAGCAGACGAACACAATTATGCGTATAAAAATGTAGTAACGGGCTATCCATATCAATTTGAAAATCCGATTGCTGGGAAAACAGGAACAACTCAAAATCAAAGTGACGGTTGGTTTATGGGTATGGTTCCCAATTTAGTAACAGGAGTTTGGGTTGGAGGAGAAGATCGATCCGTTCATTTTAAAGACATAGCCTTTGGGCAGGGAGCTACAATGGCCCTACCGATATGGGCGATGTACATGCGTGATGCCTACGCGATTCCAGAATTAGGAATTTCAATGGAAGACTTTGAGCCTCCTGAAATACTAACAATTCCAATCGATTGTCAACAAGAAGCAGTATTGGATGACCTCCATCAGGAAGCTAAGAAAGACGATCTAGAAGGTCTTGGATTTTAGAGATTGTCTGTAGCATGCCACTCGGCAAAAGAAGTCTCCGTTTCTCTTAGTCTCAGTGCAAATAAGGAAATCCCTTCAGGCAAACGCGTCTTGATTTTGTTTGCAAAATCCAACACCATCATTTCACTTGTAGGCTGATAACCAACTTTAAGCACTTTATGTCCTCTAGATTCCATTTCTTCTGCAAGTTCTTTGTGCGGAGAATTAACATTTAAAACTGTAGCATGATCAAATGGAGAAACAATTTCTTCTTTTACAATTTTCTTTAAATCACTAAAATCAATCACCATTCCGTTTTTGGTTTGAGTAGGATCTTCGATAGGCGATCCAATAACAGTTACTGCTAGTTTGTAGCTGTGACCGTGAACATTTTTACACAAGCCATCGTAACCATATAAGGCATGACCAGTTTCGAAATGGAACTCTTTGGTGATTCTTATTTTTTGTGCCATAATATATGTGCGCTATTTTTAACTTAAAATTAGATAGCTGCAAGTTCTATATTTTTTCTGAATTGAGTTCTACCGGAATACAATCTTTAGGATATTGCGGACGCAACGATCAAAGAATAATATGCTTTTCGATTGTATAGATTAAAAAAATTGATAGAATTTACTTTTAGTCAATGCTTTACTATTACTTTTGTATTAGAATTATTTATGACCTCCTCAACTATGAAAAACATCCTAGTCCCAATAGGGATTTCGCCAAACGGAAAGAACACTTTAGCCTACGCAATTGCTTTAGCCAAACACTTTAAAGCTTCTCTTTTTGTAATTGATTCTCATAAAGTTACGCCAACATCTGTGCACATATCCTCAGCCAAAGATGTGATTCATGCTCAGAATTTTAATCGAGTAAAAGAATTGGTTCAATCGGTTCAAGCCGAGACTGTCGAAATTAAAATGGTTACCTATGAAGGAGACTTGGTGTCTGGAATAGAATCTTTAGATAAAGAAATAGGATTGGATTTAATCGTTGTTGGACCAAAAAGTCATGACATCAACGACAAACTATTCTTGGGAAAAATTTCTGGTAAGATTACAAAAAAAACATCAATTCCAGTATTATTGGTTCCTATCGGAGCTGTCTTCACTCCCCCTAAACAGGCTTTATTTGCCTTCAAAAAAGGAAGTATCAATGGAGAACGCTCATTAGCACCTTTAAAAGAAATTATAAAAGCTTTTAGCACTAAAGTAAACCTCTTATTGGTTAAAACACCGGGTCACGAAGCAGCACGCTTAGATATTGACCATGAGATCGTAGAGTTTTCTGAAGGATTAATCTCGTCTGAGAATGCAACGGTATACCAAGGTGTGTTAGAACATTTCCAAAGCGTTCAACCCGATATGCTTGTCGTTTTTGCCCGTAAACGCGGGTTCTTCGAAAAGTTGATGGAATCCGATATGGTCTACAAGAAAGACTTTTTCACCAAAATCCCTTTGTTGGTTCTTAAAAACCGCTAAGAATACCCGTTCAAATGAGTATCTTCGTCACTTGACAAAGCAGGTTTTTATTTTTGGGTATTTATGGATGGTTATTATTTTAATAACACCCAAGTCTCTTGCTGCTCAGGAGTATTTCAGTTTAAACATTGACAATGATCTTTATTTTATGAGGGATCATTACTACTCTAGTGGGATCTTTTTGCAATATGGGAAACAGCTTCAAAATACAGATTCTTTAGGTGACAACACTTCAAAAAAATATGTCCTCTGGGAATTGGGTCAACAGATTTACACCCCTAGTCTTCGTTATACTTCTAATTCAGCAGTATATGATTATCCTTATGGCGGTTGGACGGCGCTAAAACTTACATTTCAGAAAGAGTTGTCTAAAAATAAGCAACACCAATGGGGAATTCAATTGGGCGCAACTGGCGATGCATCAGGAGCACAATGGATGCAAAACACCTACCACCGTTTGGTTTTAGGCTTACCCGAACTTCCTTGGACCGATGAGGTTCCCCAAGCGTTACACCTGAATGTTTTTGTAGACTCCTTTAAACGTTGGTATTTGCATGAACAGGTTGCCGTTCAGTCACATGTTTTTGGAACTGTTGGAACTCAAAAAATTTCGGGCGGCGCTGCTCTCGGTTTCGTTTTGGGAAAGCAAACGGTACTTTCTAATGGAGGAAATGTATTGATCGATCAACAACAAGGAGATGGCCTTTATTTTGGTGCACGTCTACAATATATTGCCCATGACTATATGCTTTCGGGAAGTTTGTTCCGTGACAACGCACCTTTTACCCTTCCGGTAAACACTTTTAGGGCGATGTTTGAGGCAGGTTATGCTCTTCGAAAAAATGACTGGCGATTTGCGTTCACATATTATGCTAGGAGTCCAGATAATAAACTGCAACCACAAGAAGGACATCACTACCTCAACATAACGTTGAGCCGTTTTTTTGATAGAAAGACTACCAAATAAGCGTTAATGTTTTTTAAGTTTTAGCTGGATTGTTTAGTTTTAACGTAGATGTAAAAATATTTTGACATGAAAAAATTCTTTTTGTTTACAGTACTGAGCGTTGTAATGAGCTCTTGTATTACGGTAAAAGTGTATAAGATGGAACCCAATTCTAAGGTTGAGCCCAAAAAACCCATCCAAAAAAAATCAGCTTTGATTTCTTCAGGAATGATTGCACCGTTGATGGATGGCGATACGGAAATCTTCTTTTTTGGAGAAGATGTATCTGAACTTCAATCGATTGATTTTAGCGATAGTTTGGTTAGCCCCAAGCATTCTGATAAACGGGTGTTTGTTTTTAAGACTAAAGATGCGGATGAGGCTATTCGTTGGGTAACCCAACTTGGCGATTCCCTAGAACTTCAAGAACAGGACGCTTCTAAATTTTCAAGCAATAGCGTTATTATATCAGAAGACAAAAAGAATATTAGATTGAACATCCAATCGGATAACGCTCAACCCATCATCATCATTGACGGAAAAGAAATGGACACCGACTTTGACATGGATTCTCTAGATGTCGATACCATCGAAAGTGTGGATGTTCTTAAAGGTCAAAAAGCACTTCAAAAAATAGGGGCAAAAGGAAAAAACGGCGTGATCATCATTCGGTTGAAAAAGTAGGGTTTTCCCAATAATAAAAATTGTGCTCAGTATCTTTTTCAAATCCCATAATAGGGTAGAGCTTATTTCCCACTACATTGGTTTGTTCGGTTTCTAAACTGACTCCTTTTGCGTGCGTTGCTGTACAATGATTTTGAGCAGCTTCTAGCAATTGTTTTCCTATTTTCTTTCCGCGATATACTGGATCTACAAAGAGGTCGTTCAAGAGCCATACTGCCGCCATATTAACAGAAGAGAACAAAGGGTAGAGCTGTGTGAAACCAGCTGCTCTAGAGCCGTCGTACACCATAAAAACGACAGACTGGTTGTTGATTAAGCGATCGCTCAAAAATTTTTTGGCTGCAGTAATATCAGTTTCTTTTCGGTAAAAAATACGGTAGGCATCAAAAAGTAATGCAAGATCATCTAGGTGGTTGGGGCCTGCTTGGATTAGTGTATACATTAGTTTACGGGGATTTTGGGTGTTAAAAAAGTATAATGAACCCCCAGCATGAAGCCCGCAAAACCATTCGTTTCACGCTGCACTGGGTTGGTGTTGTTTTTTTGAAACTGATATTGTATAGAAGCACTGAAGCGTTTCCAGAATGTGTAATGAGCAGCAGCAAGTACACCAAAACTATTACTGAAAGTGCCTTCTGGATAGGTGACAGGGAATTCCTCGAGGTTTGTAGGTGGATCTCCTTTCGTTTTGAGTAAGAAATTATAAACCAATCCCAATTCTAACGTAACACGTTTTACTGGATACAGTCGTCCAGTTAAAGGAATGGACAAGAATAACAACTGATCCTTGGAGGTATCGTTTGCTAAATCGTAAGCGTAGTTGATGCTGTGAATATCGATTCCTGTTCGAAGTCCATAACTTTTTTTGAAATTATAACGAACAGAACCACCAGCACTAAAACCGATTTTCCCTTTGGTTTCTCGATCTGTGGTATTGAATCGATTCAACAGAAGATGTGCATCATAATTCCATTTGCGTAGCCCAATTTCATCTACGTTAGATTTTCCGTATTGTTGAATTAAAAGACCACTTCCTTGAGCAGTTGATTTTTGCCCACACAGAATGAAACAACAGTAAAACAAAAAGAAAATGAAGTTTTTACACATGGATTAGGTCCTAAAAGAGTTTAAAAATACGGAACTACATTGACTTTTTGAGATTTATATTGCGCCTAAAATCTCTTTTTAGCATTTTAAATAAAAGCTTATCTTTACCCTAAATCAGTACGAACGCTTCAATAAATCAGAACCAATGTCTAGCAAATTTTTCGGAAACAGAACGGTAAAAAACGATGATAAAACTGGTGCAAAAAAAGCCCCCAAAGCAAAAGGCGGAGCCAAAGGCAGCACCATTGTGCGTAAAGCAGGTCGCGGTAAATAATCTTTTTTTAGGGGATGTAGCTCAGTTGGCTAGAGCGCTTGACTGGCAGTCAAGAGGTCGTGGGTTCGACTCCCATCTTCTCCACAGTGTCATCGTTACACTACACTAACCTTATAAAGCCCTTCAAGCAATTGAGGGGTTTTTTCTTGCAGTTACCTAAGCATAAAGCAAGTCATTTCATTGGCACTCTTACAAAAAACAGCACAATATACTTTGTCAGGATTACAAGCAATAGCAATTTAAGGATGAGGTCTACCTTTGTTCATTGAACAAGTTCTTTAATGTCAGTCAATTCATTGACTGACTTTAAAGAGTTTTTTAGCTATAAAGACATGATAACTCTGTATTATTCATAAGGTAAAGTAAGCGATATGAATGCTTATAAAAGCGCTCATGGATTCGGCTTATGTAGCAGTCAAACAAAGCTTAGAATTAACAGAATCAGAACAGCCAATTTTTAAGCAATTAGATATTGACAAGACACTAACCCATAAACTGTGTAAGTTTATGGGTTAGTGCCATTGACATTATTGAACTGTAATTGTCCCATACATACCATCGTGAACTGAACATTGGTAGTAGTATATTCCAGCAACTGTAGGCGTCCAATTTACTACTCCGCCTATTGTTCCATTATTAGTTACACTAGAAACTTGATTATCTGTTCCAGTTCCTTGAACTGTCTTAATATAAAAAGGATGATTTGGAGCATTTACATCAAAACTAAGTGTATCTCCATTATTTATTGTTATTGAAACATCATCTCCACTAACTGTTCCGTTAACATCTGTTCCTGATAAGGTGTAATCAGAATTAGACGAAGCAGTAACCAAAATGGAGTAAGTAGTTGCTGCTGCTCTTACGTTAATTTCTCGGTACTCTGCAGCGGAATTTCCAGCAGCATCTGTAACAGAATATAAAACATAATAAAAACCAACAACAGACGTATTAACCGTTGACGTACTTGTTATTGAAGAAGTAAGGTCGCCATCTACATCATCAGTAGCTGTTGCTCCTTGGTCTGTAAAGGTGTCTCCTACAGTTAGTTCAATTACTATTGAACCTATTAAAGTAATCACAGGGGCTGTTGTATCTGCTGCTCTTACGTTAATTTCTCGGTACTCTGCAGCGGAATTTCCAGCAGCATCTGTAACAGAATATAAAACATAGTAAAAACCAACCACAGACGTGTTAACCGTTGACGTACTTGTTATTGAAGAAGTAAGGTCGCCATCTACATTATCAGTAGCTGTTGCTCCTAGGTCTGTAAAGGTGTCTCCTACCGATAGTTCAATTACTATTGAACCTATTAAAGTAATCACAGGGGCTGTTGTATCTGCTGCTGCTTCCTCAATAACAATTTGTGGACATTGATATAATGAATATTCAGCACCTTCAGAAATCAAAGTGAATGTATTAAGATATTCAATAGAATACTCTGTCCACCCGCTAGAAAGCTTCATTTCTGTACCATTTTGAAATGTGTCATCATTAAATCCAACAATGTTAAATAACTCAGATTCTTCCCATATTGAAGATGCTGGTCCTGAACCTTCCCCTGGAGCTGGGATTAATTTTGTCACTTCAATTCTTGAATAATTTCCATTACTATTGGGTTCTCCCGATGGTCTCCATGAACCATCAATCAAACTTACTCTAACTCCGTTTACATCATAATAGCTCAAGAAATAAGATCCAGATTTAGTAATAGTTACCTTTGCCAATCTTATTGGATTAAGGTTAGGGGAAAGTAGCGAACAGGAAGCATCAACTATTGGCAGTCCATAAGCGTCAGTCCCATTTGAACAGAATTCTCTTGTTTTGTCATCTAGCCAATAACAAAAGTGGGTGTATCCTTCAGCAACTGTAACAGGACTTCCTTCAGGATAAACCGCATTAGAAAAAGTGCTGTCTAAGTCATAAAAAATCCAACTTCCTTGTATAGATTCCAGATTATTTATTACCCCTTGTGTAACATTTTGTTCCTCACCCCAAATCTGAGATTTTTCGCCTAACATCGCCACAGGTTCTGTAGAGCAAAATGCACTAATTCTTGATTCAGGTAAAAATGTGAACGAAATACCACCTCCTTGAGCATCAAATTGAATATTAGTAAAAGTAGCTATATTTCCATTTTCAGGTCCATCACTGGTAGATCCATTTTCAATTTGGGTGTCAAATAATGTAACTCTATCAATAGGAACATCATTAGCAGTTAAATCGTAACGAATGTGGTACCATCCTTGAACATACTCAGAAGCGCCATCTGAAACATCAAGTTTCATGATAAACTTACCACTAGAGTAGTTTGGTGTACCGTCGGTGTTTGATATAAATTCAATCCAGTTAATACTACACGAAGCCATACTTTTAGCTGAAGTTGAGGACGAAGAGAAGTTCCATTTACCAGATAATTTCTCGTAGTTTATTCCTTTTGCAGTAGTAACTTCAACTTCTGATAGAACTTCTTCAAAGACAGAATCATTTTTATTACAATTTATTAAAAAGAGTGCAAGTATTAATGTAATTGTTTTTTTCATTAAAAATTTTTATCAAACTTATCGATATAAATTACTTTATATCTTAACCTAAGTTAATAAAATGTTAATTACAAGTTCTTGCGAATTCTGCTTAAGGATTGCGGTTTTATCCCCAAATAACTGGCAATGTAATGTTGAGGTATTCTTCTTATTATTTCAGGACGATTTTTTAAAAGATCTAAATAACGTTCCTTGGCATCTAGGAGAATGAAGTTGTCAGCTTTCTTTCGAAGGTCTATAAACGCTTCTTCAGTTAAAATCCGAGCGATTCGTTCAAATTTAGGAACCTCGTGATATAATTTTTCTAAATCTAGTTTAGATATAAAAAGTAGTGTTGAATATTCGATGGCCTGGGCAGTCTGTTTAGAAAAACTGTTCGAAAGAAAACTATCTAAATCAGTATACCCTGATCCCTCTGAAAAAAACCCCCCAGTAATTTCTTCTCCATCTTTCATTTGATAATATCTAATGGCACCGCTTTCAATGAAATAATAATTATCACAAACCACATTACAGTCATGAAGAATTTCGCGTCTTTTAAGAGTTTTAGTTTTAAAGTAGCTTCTAATAGTGAGGTGCTCTTTAGGTGAACAGTCAATATAATTTTGAATAACTTTTTCTAAACTAGCTTTTGAATCTGTGATAATTATGTCTGTTGAGTTCTTCATTGTTTTAATGCATACCAACTCATACAGTAGGTGTCAGAGCATCCCGGATAGTTGCAATATACAATTTGTCACCAAACTTATCTTGCTATCGATCCATAAAAGCAATATGAGGACATTGATTTACCAATAGTCTATGAGTACGGTTAACCTAGTTAAGTTCCTTAAAGAAGCGACTTCGAAGTATGTACTACAAACGACAAACAGAACCTAAAACTAGCTAAAGGGAATAAGTTTATTGTCGCATTGCAAGAGCTAGCAGAGGAGGTTCATATCATGCCTCGAGTCATTATAAACTCAACTCAGAGAACTACCATATTTGACAATATTTAAGAACAAGTATATCGTTAGTCCTGAATACATATTCCCCTAATTAGTTGTTTTTCATTATCTTGTATTTCAATCTAAAAATATTTATTATGAAAAACATTAAAGAAACTATTATCGGAGTATTTGCTGTAATTGGATTTGTTGTAATTGCATCAGGCTTTTCAATTAACAATACAACACAAGAGCAACAAACTATTTTTAAATTTGAAACTGTTACAGTTATCGAGTCTCTTATTCAAGGAGGGTTAGGTAGGTCAAGAATGATATCGGGTACAGTAGCAATTGATTATAAAGAATCTACTACAATAAGGCTGGAGGATGGTAAAAAAATTAAAAGTGATAAAAAAAGGTCTGAAATTAGAACAAAAGCCTTTGAAGAGACTAAACTATTAAACTTTTATAATGTTGCAGGAATACGTTTTAATAATATTGCGACAAATGACGCTTTGGTTAAGTCAAAATTAAATGAAATGTCAAATCAAGGTTGGGAATTGTTTACTGTTGTAGCAGGTGTAGAAAGTGCTGACAAAGAAAGAGATGCTATCTTTATTACTCGTTATATTTTCAGAAGACCCGTGTGATTTGAGTATTATAAATGTTTGAAATCCTCAATGATGCAGTTGCTTTCGGTGGGTTTTTTTTATTTAGTTGTATTCTACAAATCCAGTCAACATGTTGATGAAAAACAATAAACCTTCAAGATTTTTTACATGTTTAATTAAGTTTCTTTATTAGGTGATAAGAAAACGTAATAATTTCTTCATAATTATCTTTTCTTATTTTTTCGTCAATTCCATGGAACCGTTTCATGCTGTTAGGTCCTATACGCGTTGGATAAAACCTATATACATCATCTGAAATTTCATAAAAATATCTAGAATCCGTTCCTCCACCAACTAACCCGGGAACTACAATGCTGTTTGGAAACATATCGCGAATTGTCTTTTCTAAAATTTTAAAGCTTTCAGAATCAATGCTTGAAACTGGGGAAGGATTCGTTAGGAAACCAACAGGTTCTATCTTGATTTTATCAGAAATTGTATTTTTAATATGTTCCTTCACGGATTCTATGGTTTCGCCTGGAAGAATCCTAAAGTTTATTGTGGCTTCAGCAACTGTAGGTATAACATTATTTTTCACACCACCATCTATTATAGTTGGAGCAGTTGTAGTATGTGAATTTAAAGCTTCAAGAATTGGTTTTTTAAATAACCAGGGATTTGCAAAAGTCAGTTTTTCGAAAAAGGGAAGCTCTGCACCTATATACTCGAGTTGGTAATCGATAGGCTTAACTAATTTATACGGGAGCTGATTGTTTTCTAAATCTACAATAGCTTGAGCCAACATTCCAATTGTATTTTCTCGAGGAGGTGCCGAGCTGTGTCCTCCACTAGTCTCCACTATTAATCGGAAAGAGGCAAACCCTTTTTCGGCTAAATTGATAATGGCTACAGGATTTTCAAATCCGGGAACTAAATTTTCAGCAATAAACCCTCCTTCATCTATTGTCATTGCCGCATGAATGCCTTTTGCTTTTAAATGCGTTGCAATGGCAAGTGCTCCATTAGACCCTCCAACTTCCTCGTCATGGCCAAAAGCAAAGTAAATTGTTCTTGATGGCTGAAAGGATTCTTCTAATAATTTTTCTGTAGCTTCTAAAAGTCCAATTAAGGTGCTTTTGTCATCTAAAGTACCACGTCCAATAATATCTGTTTTTGTTATTTTCCCTTCAAAAGGACCTGCTTCCCAATCGCCAATAGTGGGTTCATCTATCGGAACAACGTCTTGATGTGACATGAAAATAATTGGTTTTTTTGATAGGTCTGACCCTTGCCAGGTGTATAATAGACTATAGTTGTTTATTTTTTCCAGAGATAGTTTTGAGTGGATTAATGGAAAAGTTTTTCTAAGAAACCTATGGAAACCTAAAAATGCAGTGGAGTCTGGAATAGCATCTTCACTATAAGAAATGGTCTCATACTTAATTGCATTTGAAAGATTTTGGAATATGTCATTTGAAAATTGAACTGTATTTAATTTATCTGACACTACTTGTTTTGAATCTAATTTTAAAGTATTAACAATTAAAAAAACGCTTACAATAATTAGGGTTAATGCAATAAATTTTAATAAATTTTTCATAGAGGTAAATTTTAAGTATTTGTTGTTAGTGTTAATCTACTAAAACGCTTTTTTATAATATCTAATTTATCAATACAATATACAAAACTGTTTTAGAGCTTTTTTTCGCTATCTGACGTCTTTTGATGATTTAGACGGTTTTACTGGTGGAAATGAAGAATTTTGTGAGCCATAAAATAGGCTGTTTTGTGAGATATTTGTGAGAATGCCTATATTTAGAGTTTTCACTATTTAGCTTAAGCCCTTCTATTATTGAGATAAAAAGCAATCAGTCAGATTTAAGACGTTTGACTAGCAGTCAAGAGGTCGTGGTTTCGACTCCCATCTTCTCCACAGTGTCATCGTTACACTACACTAACCTTATAAAGCCCTTCAAGAGATTGAAGGGTTTTTTCTTGCAGTTAAGTTTATCCTAAAGTCAGTCAATTTCATGGCACTTATTTGGCACGTTCTATTTATTGGCACGCTTACCCGCCACGCCAGAGTTGTTTTAAGATTAAATAGAATACTACTTTTTATTCTTTTTAGAAAAAACTTGTGTGGCAAACATTAATAAAAAACACCTAAAACGGAGTTGATATAATCAGGATAATTAGTAGCATTACAGTATACACTGCCTAAGCCTAAACAAGAGCTAGACAAGGTTAGAGACTCGCCTTTATTTATTCAATAATTAGAGAGTTTAAAAATAGTTCAGTAAATTGAACTTATGAAAAAACTAGTTCTCTTATTTATTGGTTTAACGTTTATTTCTTGTGATGGAGTTGATGATGACCTTGATACTGATTTTTTTGAGTGCACTGTAGACTTTGTTCAGTTTGTAGATAACGAGAATGCTATAGTTAGATTTGAAACTACTTTAGGAGAGGAGACTAACTATTACTACGGAAGATATGCTTATGATTTTGACGACAACGATTACGCAATTGGCGAAGATCTAGTTTATATAAGAGACTTTCAAAGCACTGCAAAAGGAGGAGCTACATTTAGATTTGAGTACGGGGAAGCATTAGGCTTCTTTTGCGCAGAAGTGTTTGAAGAGCTACCCATTCACGTACATCAAAATTTCGATGCAGAAGCAGATTTAGAAGTATTACCAGCCGATAGAGGAGTTGGAAGATGGAAGATTAAGAAAAAGAGTAACTACTCATTATTTTAAGGCAAGCCAAAGTAAGGGCATAACAAAGAGTCATTACGCCTTAACCTTTTTCAATTAATAGCCGGCATACTTATAAAAACCAGATAGAGTGGTCTAAAATAATTTAAGTATTATCCAAAAAATCAAACACAAGGGATTGTGTGCCAAATGAAGTTAGAAGAGTTCATTTAGACAAAAAGGATGTTTTTCATTGACTTTATTCAAGGTTCATAGTTAATCTATAAATTGCTCATATACACTCAATAAAACGACAACAGAAATCGATAAAATAACAACTAAAAATGGCTGCATTCCGATTTTGGTTTTTTGATTCCTCTTAATATACTAAAAATTAACGACTTATAAGGAGTGTTACAAAGTTATTTTAGATGGTAGGATAAAGTAATGGTGCAGGAGATTAAACACTTAAAAAGAAATCTGTTTGGGGTGCTTGCCCTAGTGACTAATAGAAGGTTTATGTGGTATGGAACAATTACAGTTCAATAACAGGCATATCCACTTCCGTTAGTTCAAAGATTCTTACAATACACTTTGCCAAAGTTGAAACAGGAAGTAGATGAGTTAAAAGATGAGCCTTTGTTTATTGATTAAGTGACATAAATACTACTCCAAAAATATAGTGACAATGCAACTACTTTAGTTTGTAGTGATCATCTTATTGTAATTATTTTCTTCATATTTTTCATTTAGTAAAAGCCTCTGCTATTAGACTGATAAATAATAGTAATATTAGTAGCAATGTTAGTTGTATATTTTTCATACTGCAAATTTAAATAATTGACTAATTTTTTCTGCTACTGCATTATTACTACCTAATTATAAAAACTTAAAAAATCAATCATATTTTTTTATACATTTGGGTATACTTCAAGCATTGTGAGAAGACTAACTATACTTATTTTTTTTATTATTCTATCATGTTCTAAGGACAACCCAATTCCTGATGCAGTAGAACCAACAGTAACATTTACTTTAACAGTTGCTTCTTCTGAAGGAGGAATCGTAAATGACCCTGGTGACACGCATAATGCAAACACGAATGTTTCACTAACAGCTACTCCAGATGAAGGGTATACCTTTTTAGAATGGACTGGTGATGCTTCGGGAAGTACAAACCCATTGAGTGTTAGTATGACGAGTGACAAAAACATTACAGCAAGTTTTATACGATTACAATACAATTTGGATGTCAATATAATTGGAAGTGGTACCGTATCTCAAGTACTAGTTGAGTCAACTGAAAAGAACACAGATTATGATTCATTCAGCACAGTTAGACTGACAGCTCAACCTGAAAGCAATTGGATTTTTTATGGCTGGTCAGGTTCTACCACAGAAACTACTAGCGAAATAGATGTTGTTATGGCGGGAACAAAAGCTGTCACGGCAACTTTTGAAGAACGACTAAGTCAAGTTATTGGTGTAGATGATGTCTTTTTTGGTAATGGTAAATGGAAAATAAGAAAGCCAAAAGGAGGCAGTGACACAAATCAAGAAGAAAGCAGAGCGCGAAAACAAATGCTAGCTAATTGTGCAATATCTTCAATTATATTCAGAACAAATGGTTCATTTACGATAGTTTCAGGAACTACAACTACAACAGGTCAGTTTACCGTAGATTCAAATACTATCATAAGTCTAACACAAGCACAGTCACCCTTTGGAACGATTACAAACCTTGTACTTTCTGATAGTTTTATTAGTTTTTCAATCCAATTAGCAGATGGATGTACAGAAGATGCAGAAGGAAATAGAGATAAGGATTATGTAGAGAGTGAAGACCCAATTACTATAGCATATTGTACGATTACAAGTTCTTTAGATAACGGTTCAGAATCACAAACAATAACACAAACTAATTCGATACAAGATATTGTCTATTCTTTCAGCACAACCTGTACAGGGTCTCTTTCTGCGAGTACTGACAATCTACCTCCAGGAGTGACAATGAACTTTATTGATAATCAGGCTATTCTTAGCGGTGCTCCATCGAGTAACGCATCAGGAACGTATGATTATACCATTGTAGTTACAGCTCCTAATATTGCAACTTCTGTGAGTGGTCAAATTAGTGTTGTAGGTTCGGCAATTACATCGTGTACAATTTCTGGACAAAACATTGGTGGAGGACAATCTCAAACCGTAACACTAACCAATGCAATAAGTGATATAACTTTTGCAGTTAATTCTTCTTGTGAAGAAAACTTACAAGCAGAGGCAGTTGGACTTCCTACAGGAGTTACTATGAACTTTAGTAATAATACAGCCATCATAAGTGGTACACCATCTGGACAAACTGGAGATTATCCTTATGACGTTAATTGGTATAGTTCTACCTCATCCTTTACACTAGGTGGAACAATTACAGTTGTAGCAGGTTCTTCAACAAGTACCTCAACTAATTCGTCAATCTACTTTGTAAATGGAACGTGTGAGTGCCCTAATGCAACAGTAGGAGATACTGGTGTTATTGGTGGAGTAACGTATACCGCAGTTGATAATTCAACTATAGCAGGAGAGATTGCGGATGGTAATGTTAATCTGTGTACGACATTGGTTACAGATATGAGTGAACTATTTCGAGAAAATGATTCTTTCAATTCAAATATTAGTTTTTGGGACACATCAAATGTTACTAATATGAGATTTATGTTTTTTGATGCAAGTAGATTTAATCAAAACATAGGTTCTTGGGACACTTCAAATGTGACTAATATGGAAGAAATGTTCAATATTACGGGGAAATTTAATCAAGACATCAGCAACTGGAATACCTCTAACGTTTCTAATATGAGATATATGTTTTCAGAAGCAACAGCATTTAATCAAAACATAGGTTCTTGGAATACTTCCAGCGTAACCAATATGTATGGAATGTTTTTTTATGCTTCAGCATTTAATCAAAACATAGGAAACTGGGATACTTCTAGTGTGACAGATATGGGTGTTATGTTTCAAAATGCATTTGAATTCAACCAAGATTTAACAGGATGGTGTGTTACTAATATAACAACAGAACCTCGTGAATTTGGATTCAATTCAGCCATAACAGATGCCAACAAACCTATCTGGGGGACTTGTCCTGATAGTATTAATACAACTTCAGACAAGATATACTTTGAAAACAACACCTGTAAGTGTCCACAGGCTACTGTAGGAGATACTGCTGTAATTGGTGGAGTAACGTATACTGCAGTAGATAACTCAACGGTAGCAAGAGAGATAGCTAATGGGAATGTTAATTTGTGTACAACGTTAGTTACTGATATGAGTGAACTATTTAAGGACAACACATCGTTTAATTCTAATATTGATTTTTGGGATACTTCAAATGTAACAGTATTGATGGATATGTTTAATGGCGCTAATTCATTTAATCGAGATGTATCTGGTTGGGATTTATCCTCAGCATTAAACTTAAGTTATATGTTTTTTAATGCATCTTCTTTCAATCAAAATATAAGTAGTTGGGACATTTCTACTGTAATTTACATTGACAATTTATTCAACGGAGCGACTGCATTCAATCAAGATATAGGTAGTTGGGATACTTCAAATATTTTGGGTATGGCTGGAGTTTTTGCTAATGGTGATTTCAATGGGGATATAAGCGACTGGGACACTTCTAGTGTTACCAATATGGAAAGTATGCTAAGTTATAACTCTTCATTTAATCAAGATATTAGTAGCTGGAATACTTCTAGTGTTACTGCTACAGATTATATGTTTAGAAATAATCCATCATTTAATCAAAATATAAGTGGCTGGAATGTTAGCTCCATAACAAGTATGGAACGGATGTTTGATGGCGCGTCAGCATTTAACCAAGATTTAACAAGCTGGTGTGTTTCAAGTATTACTTCAGAACCAACTGATTTTGCAACAGGCTCTGACTTAACAAACGCCAACAAACCTATCTGGGGGACTTGTCCTAGTGACTAATAGAAGGTTTTTGTAATACGGAACAATTACAGTTCAATAACAGGCATATCCACTTCCGTTAGTTCAAAGAGTCTTACAATACACTTTTCCAAAGCAGAAACAAGAAGGAGATGAAGTTAAAGACTTGCCTTTGTTTGTGGAGTGATTTTTAAATAGATTAAACGGAATAATAGTAACAATACAAAGTATCTAAATTACTTAGTTTAATAACTAAAAAATTCTATCTTAGATTATGTTTGCTAATACATGCAGTATTTATAATAGGTCTTCTAGAGGAAATAAATTCCAATTAAATTTCTAAAGAACAAAGTGAAAAATTACTTTTTGGTTTTAATGTTTTTTTGTCAACAGGATTAGTAAACAGTCAAGTTTTAAGCCAAGTAGTAATAAGTAACAATTATATTGGAGCTGATAATCCGGGTGTTGTTCAAGCTGCTGACCGTT
>Ga0233438_10002192_pt1 | contig 19987 bp, 14 predicted proteins | sample SI_123_September_FD_182720 | JGI IMG/M metagenome (GOLD analysis project Ga0233438, IMG submission 182720) | Seawater microbial communities from Saanich Inlet, British Columbia, Canada - SI_123_September2016_10_MG | ecosystem: Environmental > Aquatic > Marine > Inlet | place: Canada: British...
GAGATGGAATTACCATCTACGAGCAAGGACAAGATCTTTGTGACGGATCCACAACCTGTAAGGTCGACATTACCATTACCGACACTCAAGCCGGTAAGACCATCGACACTTCCAGTGCAGTTTCTTCGTGATTTCTTTAACGGAAATTAAGTAGATTCAGCGAATAAATCACGTGTTCCATTGGAACACGAGAGCCGCCCCTCTGCAGACTTCGGCCTGCAGGGGGGCCTTTTTTTTTTTAATTCAAATCAGATTCAGAGAGCGCTTTGCGCGTATCGCTGTGCTGTTCCCACATGTGGAGTGATTTCCCGCGTAGAGAGTGCCAGTGCCCAATCATGAGGTGCTCCATGCCAGAAAAGACACTTCCAATAGTCTCCAAGAGCGGTACGCGAATACCCTGCCTGTTGAGTATCCAGGCCACGAGACAGGTTAATTCGATACAGGCAAGACTTCCGTGCAATGCTGCCAATGTACCGTTTGGCATTCCAGCTATCGTGATGATTCCCCATCGCAGTGCCGCAGCCATTCCAGCCCCAAAGAACAACAACGGTGCAATCAAATGAAAATGCGCCTCTCGGCGTAATATGCTTGCAAATGTTCCAAGACGCTTGTCAAACCATGACTTTCGGTGACTCATAAGAAGCCGTTGAAGCCCTTGTCCACGTCGAATTTTTTGTCTTCGCTGCCCTTCAGGAGTCGTAGGTGCCATATCTTCAAAGTGAACGTTTGAGTCATACAGGCTTCTGTAACCATTGAGCCTCACTCCAGTCGCAATCTGAGCATCGTCTGCGTTTGACTGCGTATTGAGCTGTTTCGAATTGAATGATGTGCGTTTCCACATCATGCATGACCCTTCAAGAAAAGGCGTTGAATCACGAGCAGATTCCCCTTCTCGTAGCAGTTCAAACATGGTTCTGTGTGAACGTTCGCTTGAAAGACTTCCATGCCGAAGTGCTCGGGCGCCAACCGCCCCGACGCTCGGGTCGGCAAACCACCCTTGCAGCCTTTCCAGTGCATCAGGGGGGAGCAGGGCATCAGCATCCGTCATGCAGATGCAACCGTCGAACTTCTTCCTTTCCAACTCTTCAATAGCTTGCCGAACAGCCTCAGTTTTGCCCAACCTTTCTTTCATCCTGAGAAAAGTGAAATCATCGAACGCCTTGGGATGAGATTGAATCCATGCATTGATCTTGCTTACCGTTTCATCGGTTGAAGCGGAATCAATGACGAGAAGCGAACACCGAACGTTTTGCTGGGCGAGGTTGTCAAGTTTCTTTTCGATGATGAGCCCTTCATTCCATACTGGGAGTAAGACCGTAATGGTCGGTCGTACACTATCGTTTACGGGATATTCAATCCCCGATTTTCTCCATCTACCAACCGAGAGTCGATGCACCAAAAACGGTGCTAATGCTGCAATGCCGAGTCCTACTTCGACCAAGGCAGGAATCCACACCATGAATGTTTCAAAACCCCTCTCCCCTTGAGTTCTCCCCTCGTAAAGTCCACCAGAAGGCCACTTTGCCCCGTAACCTCTTCATCCAATGGCGTTGACGGCATCATATGCCAAAGGTGCTTCACATCGGACCGTGTGATTCACCAGGTGGCATGGCGAACGTGATGCGCATCCTTACTGAACATCCGCCTGAGGGGTGGGAGGCAGAACTTCTCTCGTCTCATGTAGAAGGTTCACCTTGGGCCAAGTGGCGGGCATATCGCCGCGCTCGAGCCGCCCTTGCAAAATTGCTGAATGATGCGAACCGTCGCCCAGATATTGTTCATCTGCACACCGCTGCCGATTGGTCGTGGTGGCGAAAACGCCGTTTTGCTCAAATGGCGCACAAGGCAGGTGTGCCGAACATTGTTCACATCCATTCGGGACAATTCGATACATGGCTCGGCGCTCCTGAATCTCGCCGCTCACGTGCAATGAGCACTGACCTTTTGAAATTCGAAAGTTTTACCGTGGTTTTGAATGAATATTGGAAATTGGAATTAGAATCTCGAATTGGTAAGGTTCAGATTATCAACAATCCCGTCTCTCCAATGATACAGGCTATGGACACTCAGCGAGACAGTTCACATCTTCTCTTGCTAGGGAGAAACGACCCGGTCAAAGGTCATGAATTTGCGATTAAAGTTTGTCAACAAGTCCGAAAATCCATTCCAAACTTGCGTGTTACGATGAGCGGCATCCAACACAGCCCTCACGATTGGATTTCCTGCGTTGGATGGGTTGATGAATCTGAAAAGTTACGCTTGCTCCAAACTGCTACACTGCTTTTGGTACCTTCTGAATTTGAAGGTCAACCGCTTGTTGTACTTGAAGCGCTTACATGCGGTCTGCAGGTATTGGCTTCGGATCGAATTTTTTCGGTCCCACAGTCAGTTGTTCAAGTTCCGTTTCAGGATATGGATGAGTGGGTCATCAATGTTCAAGACATGCTCGAAACTCCCAAACCATCATCGATTTTGAGGAAGCAAGCAGATTCCTTTTCTATCGAAAACACCAGTAAAAAATGGTTGAATCACTACTCGTCGTTGTTGGTGGAGCACGAATGAATCACTTTTTCAAGAACATCAACGGTATGTTTCCAAGAGAGATTTTCTTCAGCAAATCTTCGAGCATCAAGTCCAAGTTTTACCAGACGCTCTGAATCCAAGGTTTGAATCCATTTGACGCCTTCATCGTGGAAATCATGCTGTTTTACGAGCCTCATCCATTCCAATTTTTCTTGGTTTTCGAAGAGATGACCATTATGATCAATGCCATAAATCAGTAAACCACTGGCCGCATATTCGCTTCGCTTGAGCGGACTCGCTAATCTCCAAACTCTTCGATCAGGCATCGGCAGTAGTCCTATGTGACACCTTGATAATTTTTCAGAAACATCTGTTTGAGGCATGGAAGAATGAACTTCAATATTTTCATCTCCGAGGGAAATTGTATTCAATTGGTCAAAACAATCTCCACTACCGATAATGATTAGGCGAGCCTTAAGACCCATATTATTCATTTTCTGAAGAAACATTGGCAAGGCTAAAACTCCCCGATTACGGTCGACTTTTCCATGATAAACGAGGGTAAGAATTTGATTTTTCTCAGAGATGTGAAACAGTTCGAGATCCACTCCCGCAGGCAATATCGAAATTGAATCCGTATGAATACCCATTTTATTTTGGACAAACTGTTGATGCCCTACTGAGACCACACACCCTTTGGCATTCTTTTTACGCACATTTCTCCAACTCTTTCGCCATGATGGCCACTGGAGGAATGAAAGGAGGCCACTGTCGGCAGGGGGGCTACGATCAATGAGAATCCAAGATATATTCAGTTGCTCAAGGTAATGTATCAGATAATTCGCAATGCGCCAATCCAGTAAGCAAACGCTGCCTCGGGTCAAATTGTTTTTTTTACACCAGTTTAACATCTCTTTTCCAAGCGCTCTTGAACGAAAACCTGGGGGGGCATTTATCGATACAGATACATGACTCCATGACCTCGACTTATGCGCTCCCTGCTTATCCGGATTGATCATCGTTAAGTCAATCCCACGTTCGATCAAGCCCGAAGCCAGTGAGGTTTGAGTGGTGGAGCACAAATCACTCAATGAACGGCCTGTAAACCAGAAAACCCTCAACACATCACCTGTTTGCTTTTCTCGAATGAATCATGTCTTCAAGACCTCTTTGGAAATCTACTTTTGGTTTCCAGTTGAATGTATTTTTCATACGTTGAATATCTGCTAATGAATGTTGGATGTCTCCTTTTCGTGAAGGTCCGAAAACTGGATCAATCGAAACATTCAGATGATTCACTTTTACAAGGATCTGGTTAATTGTATCTATCAAATCCAGTAGGGATATTTTCGTTTGTGTCGCTACGTTGAATACATGATGATTAACGGGTTTCCAATCACCTTCGATCAATGATAATACAGCAGTACAAACATCTTCAACATGGATAAAATCACGAGTCTGCAATCCATCTCCGTTTACAATTGGCGTTTTTCCGTCCAACATTAAATCAATAAATTTTGGAATGACTGCTGAGTATGCGCCATCGGACTTTTGCCCGTTGCCATAGACGTTAAAAAATCGTAAAGCTGCTGCGTTGAGGCCTTTTTGCCGAGCATCAAGAATTTGTTTTTCATTCATCCATTTCGATTCAGCGTAAGGAGAAAGCGTCATTCCAGCGTCATCTTCATGCAAGGGAAAGTTTTCCGAATTTCCGTACACTGCAGCGCTTGAAGCCATAACCATCCGTTCAACTCCATTCAATAGGCAAAGTTCGAGAACTTGCGCAGTGCCGTTCACATTTACATCCATGGTCTCTTGAGGATTGTTCATCGAATGCGGCACAGATACTTGTGCCGCTAAATGAACCACTGCACTGCATCCTGAAATGGCTTCATTAAGTGTTTCAGAATCCCGTATATCGCCTACAATGAGTTGAACTCCTGCGTCTTCGAGTTCAGTTAAAGTTTGGTCTAAACCATTTGGAATTGTGTCGTAAATACGAACTTTCCACTCACTTTCAAGAGATTTCTTTGCGAGGTAACTACCAATAAATCCAGCGCCCCCAGTAATCAGCAGTTCCCCCATGAAGGATATTGGGAGTGTGGCAGTTACATATCCTTCGGTAATACATAGTTTCAGTTGAGGAAATGAGAGCAAATTGATGATCTCCTGTGCATAGGGTGAAAGTAGAGAGTCGACCGTATTTTCCTCCAACGGCATGTCATTAGCGTCGTCGTATACCGCAGCACTTTAAGCAGCAATGATTCTTTTAATGTGTAATTTTTCCGCACAACTCAATACATTTTGTGTACCGACGATGTTTACTTGTAGGTTTGCTCAGGTTTTCCGATGAAACCGGATCCGCCAGCGATGAGTACTTTCATGGTCAACATCTACTCCTGGGCTTTGCTGTAGACTTCACGCGTCTCCTGAACAACCACGTCCCATGTACGGTTTTCGAGAACCCATTGTTGCGCAGCATTTCCAAGCCTCTCTCGCATCTCGGGTTGTACAACACATTGCTCAATCGTATCGGCCAATTCTCCTAAATGATCAGGAGTGTACAAGAGTCCCGTTTTTCCATGTTGGACGATTTCTTCTAAGGCCGCTAATCTCGATGCAACGACTGTTCGCCCCATTGCCATTGCTTCAAACGGCTTGAGTGGAGTGACCAGTTGTGTGACGCGACTGTCTGGACGACTGACAACAAAGACATCGATGAGGCTGTAGAAGGCAGCGACTTCTTGATGAGGTACAGGCCCGACAATCGTTGAATGTGTTTCAATGCCTAATTTTGCACACAGTTGTCGAAGTTCATCTTGGCCAGAAACTCCTGTCAAGACGAACAATTGAACATCCACTCCCTTGTTGACCAGTTGAGCGACCGCCTGCGCAGTCAGATCGACTCCCTCCATTTCACGCAGAGAACCGATGTAGCCTACAGTGCAGGAGTGCTGATTCTTCTCGAGTTGTTCGACGACCGATGGGTAGAGGGGAGAAAGCTTCTTTTCGTCAACAATTTTTCGGTCGACAGCATTGGTAACAATCGATATCTTAGCCGCATCAACTCCACGTGAAATGGCTTCTTTTTTCAACGTCTCACTGATGCAAATCACTTGATCTGCTTTTCGGAGGACCTTTGTTTCGTAGGATTGGAATCGGCGATAAGCAGGACCATTTCTCATCCACCGGCCGTTGGCAACTGCGGTTTCTTCCCACATGCCACGCATTTCATAGACAAACGGAAGGTTAAGTTTCCGAGCAGCCTTCATTGCAGGAAGCCCAACACGGTAGGGAGTGTGAGCGTGGATAATGTCGACTTTTTCTTCTTTAGCAACTTCTATGATTCTCTTGGTGAAATATTGGATGAGGATTTTCTCTTCAACAACTTTCCATCCGATCCGGAAAAGATGACGGATGGCACGCCCAACCTTGAATACTCCAAAGTAGAAGAAATCATAAATTCGAAAAAGGAGAAATTTCTTTTCTTCCGACTCAGTACTGCCCTTGACCTCTATGATAGTAGCCTTCCGCGTAAAAAGCCGAACCAGCTTATGACTGATTTTAGAATTCTTTTTTCTCGATGGGTGAAGAGTTCGAAGATATTTAACCCCATTGAGTTCATGTATTTTCACCATAGAATCTCGGTCAGGATACCAAGGTGAAGTGAGAGCGATGTTTTCGATGTGTTCCAATTTATTTTGGTTCTGAAGAAGCATCTGCGTTCGCACAGCATAACCGTTCACATCCGGAGAACTGTTTGCGAGCACATGCAACACTTTCATTCAATCACCGTTGCGAATATGTTCTTGCAGAACGTCAGCGATTCGCTCGGCTGTTTTGCCATCCCATAGTTCGGGTATCCGTCCTGCCTTACCTTTGCCTTGCAAAGCTGCAAATGCAGTTTTCTCTATTAATTCGGGATCACAACCTACGATGGTGTTTGTACCTTCTGTAACCGTAATTGGGCGCTCTGTGTTCTCGCGAAGAGTAATGCATGGGATGCCGAGTGCAGTTGTCTCTTCCTGGAGCCCTCCGGAATCGGTGAGTACCAATGTGGACGAAGCCATAAGGGCAACAAAATCGAGGTAACCAACAGGTCCAGTAAGTACAATGTTTGGAATCGCTTCAAGGCGTTCGTACATTCCAAATGATTTAGCCATCTTTTCAGTGCGAGGATGAATCGGAAACACCAACTGGATTTCTTTCCCAATGGTCTCAAGTGCTCCAATGATTCCCGAAAAATTCTCTTTGTCATCGACGTTTGAAGGTCGATGAAGCGTCAGGATGGCGTAGTCCTTCCCCACTCCGAGATCGTTCAAGATTGTACTTTCCTTGGCCCGTTCAAGATTGGAAAATAAACTGTCAATCATTACATTTCCAACACGGAATATGCGACGTTCAGCCACACCTTCCGCTCGTAGATTTTCATCACCATCGGGGGAAGGAGTAAGGAGTAGGTCAGCAACAGAATCGGTCAAAATACGGTTGATTTCTTCTGGCATTCCGCGGTCAAAAGAACGCAAACCAGCCTCTACGTGAGCACAGGGAACTCCGAGTTTAGCACAAACTATGGAGCAGGCGACAGTTGAATTGACATCGCCAACAACGACGACCATACTTGGCGACTTCTCGTTGCAAATTTTCTCAAACTCGACCATTACCGTTGCCGTCTGATATGCATGTGACCCACTCCCGATACCCAGATAGATATCTGGTTTAGGCATTCCAAGGTCATCAAAGAAGACTTTCGACATGTTATCATCATAATGCTGGCCAGTATGAAGTAGAATCAGTTCCTGGCCACGCTTTGCAAGTTCAGCGTAGATTGGAGCGATTTTCATAAAATTAGGCCTTGCGCCGACGACGAGAATTATTGGTTTATTCATGTAGTTCACCTATGGATTTTAGTAAATTCCAGTATTCTTTGGAACGCATCTTGCTGCTGTACTCTTTGACGAGAGAATCTCTGATGGCGGTGAGAGAGTCACGTACATTGCTTGAATTCGCAATGGTTTCAAGGCACATATTTGCAGCAGAATCATAATCATGGAGGTCATATAATTGGAAATAATCCCCTGAATCAGTTATCTCTGGTAATGCTCCAACATTCGATGTAACGATTGGACAGCCACTTAACAATGATTCGAGAACGGACATTCCAAACGATTCACAATGACTTGTGACCAAACTCAATCCTCCCCGGTTTGCTACCAACGAATATAATTTTGGCATCATCAGATTCTCGACTCGATCAATCCATCGGAATCGGCTCAAAATGTTCATTTCTTCGGCGAAGTCAAACACTTCTAAAACTCGACTTTCAGGGCATGTTTGCCCTCCAATAATCCAAAACTCAACGCCTGCATTTTGTTCGTGGATACTGCTTGCAATACGCATGAAAGCCTTCCAATCTTTATGTTCGTCTATCTTTCCAACCCATGCAACAACGGGAAGTCCATCCGAAGTTACTTCTTCAGGTACAAATATTTCCGTGTCGAGAACATTCTGAAATCTCTTAATCTCCATAGACGCCAATTCAGGTTTAATATGGTGCTCGATTCGATCAATCATGTACTTTGAAACGGTAACAAATCCATCAATGTCAGAAGTTTCGATACGAGAGAGATATTCAAGATTTCTTTCGATACTTGTGTGCACTTCTACCAAAACAGTCCCTTTAAGTTCCACTTCACGAATTGCTTCGATGTATTCTTCACTGTCGATAATGATTATTTTGTCAAAAGTATTTTCTCGTAAAAATGAAATTGTGGTATTTTTGTTTAATCCAAAGTGCAGGGTTGCATGTCGAGAAAGCATCTCTTGAACGCCATGATCGCTCCGAAAACCACAATGAATTTCGATTCCAGAATCTGCTGGAATATGTCGGAATCTGTGAAAGAGTTGGGTACATACCCCGCCAAGAATCCCATATCTGTACAAAAACAAGACTTTCATTCATGTACCCCCAATAGATTCAATCCATCATTGCGTGGTTGGTTTGCCAACTCTAGAATGTCATCAACCCTATCGCCCCAAGTGTTTGTTGCAAGCCATTTCTTTAATGCGCCTTTTTTCGGCTGATATCGAACAAACTCGTCCAATGCAAAAGCAAAATCTTCGTTATTTTCAACAGTGATAGTATATGGATACGAATCGATTTGAGGCATTCGGAACGATACAGTCGGCAAATTTAGAGCCATATATTCGTATATTTTTATTGGATCTACTGCATCTGCAAGAAGGCCGGGCTTGAATGGAATAATGGCTACTTTCCACTCAGCAGCAATGACATTGATCTCGGGATGGTTTTTTGGACCCATTAAATCAATATTCGAAGGTAATTGTAAATCATCAGGTGCGGAATGTCCAATGATTTCAAAGTGATATTTTGGTCTACTGTTCGCAATTTCTATCAAAGAATCCCAATCAAACCAACTGGATGTTAGGTGCCCAAAATAACCAATCTTCACTTGACTGTTTCCTTTCCATTTGTAATTTGGCGATAAGAAATTCGGGGAAAGTGCATTTGGCACAACCTTGACTTGGCTCAAAGGACTATAAGCGTCTAGTTTTTTAGCCAAAGGCCAAGAAACAGCGGTGACGTGATCGCAGTTCCGAACAATATATTTTTCAATTCCTGAGTTATACCAGCTTGCTTGTCCAACCTTTTGGAATTCTTCCCAATCATCACGCGCATCGTAAAGATTCATCCATCCATTCACTTTGAAGCGGTTGAGAATTTTGGGTATAATCGGATGTGGGTATGAAACAATGAAAATCTTCTTTTTACTTGTTTTCAATGTTGCTAGTTTTGCCATAAATTGTTTTGTAACATCGATTGGAATTTGAAACAAGAGGTCACCCTTGTATTCTGGATGTTCATCTGTTTTTCTCCACCGATGGTAGTTGAAAATAACCGGAGTTCCGCGTTTAATGAGTTCTCGAGTGAGGCGAATTGGACGGTTAGCACGTACATCTTGAACATAGGTCGTCCCCGAGAACATAAAGACGATCTCTTTCGAGTTACAATGTTCAACATTCTTCATGAAGCGGTTGAAATCAAGATGAAATTGATTGATGCTTGACGGGCGAATTTCGAACCCAGGCATAATTTTAACACTGGTTTTCGCATGCCAAATTTGAAATCCAACATTTGCATAAACGGATTTTTCTGGCATTTCAAAAGTGATGACAAACTCTCCAGTAGAACTGTCTTGGCGAAGATAGGAATACCAGCCTACATTTTTCGAATAGGTCAAACCGTTAATTTTTGCAGGCTCAATAGGGCGATAATTGGTATCATAGAATTCGAAACAAACCAACGCTGCTGTTGGTTTAGCCTTTTTTGCAACTTTTATCTGACCGACGAGTTCGACTTCGGGGATCAACCCTTCGACACTTGAAAGCGACATATCATCAAACTTATGTCGGAAAAAGGTTGGCTTCTTTGAGAGTTTCTGAGGTTTTTCAAGTTCAAATGTCCATGGAACTTGTTCTCCTTCATTTTCTTTTATCCCATTATTCATTTGGATAATTTGATTTCTTTTTGTGCGATTGAATGTATTGTCAGTTGAGTGTTGGAGAATAGCTGGAATCTCCTCAAATCTTCTCGTACGACTCAAGTAGGTTACCAGTGTTCGTATTGCTCTCATGTCGGGTATTTCAGCAATCAGGGATTTACCGAATTCAATACCAAGATCAGCATCATGCTCACATATAGCCCGAACTCCTGCAACAAATAGATTGGAAGAATCTGTTTTGAAAAATCGTTTTTTGCGGAGATAAGCGATAGATGTTTTCAGTTCCTCGAGAGTAATCTGTTCATCTTTCCGAAGATTTTTGAGAAGGTAAATCTCGATTTTGCTCAGTTCAACCGGTCTTTGCATAGACAAAACAATCGCTTTGCGCAATGGCATGTGAAGAGGAGGTTGATGATGTATGAAGGGAATTCTGCGTAGTATCCTTGAAAACATGATCCCACCCATTATTGATTTGCTGAAAGAACTCTGTAACGTTCAATTACTGCATTTATGTCATCCGACACTGTGTCGATTTTACCGTTTTCAATACACATGACCCGATCACAAATCTCTCTTAGGATTACGGCATTATGGCTAACAATAACTACCGTCGCATCACCTCTCACCATTTCCAAAATCCGTTGCTTTGATTTTTCTCGGAATGAAGAATCTCCAACTGCTAAGACTTCATCTATGAGCAATACTTCAGGAGACAGATGTGATGCAATCGAGAAAGCAAGTCGTGCACGCATTCCAGAAGAATATGTTCTCAGTGGTTGGTCGATAAATTCTCCAATTCCAGAGAATACGACAATTGAAGGGATCAGTCGATACAATTCATCTGGAGTAATACCGTAGATACTTCCACTCAATGAAATATTTTCTCTTCCCGTTAGGTTTTTCTGAAAACCTGCTCCTAACCCTGCGAGTAGTGAGACGCGTCCTTCAACTCGAAGAGATCCCTCATCAGGTGCGTAAATCCCTGCCATCATTCGTAAAAGAGTACTTTTTCCTGCCCCGTTGGGTCCGATAATTCCGAACACTTCTCCCTTCTTTATTTTAAGACTAATTCCATCAACTGCTCGATAAAAATTAGATTTGGATTGCTTAGATCTCCGTGCGAAAATTTCTTTCAAAAAAGCAGGTCCTGATTTCGTAACCGGGAAGTCAAGAACTACATTTTCTAGAACGATTGAATTGAGGTCACTCATAAAAATTTCACCGCCTTTCTTTCACTTTTGACAAAAATCATTGAACCCAGTAAGAAGGCGCCAATCGAGGTTGCAATCGCTCGAATAATTTGAGTCCATGTGAGGAGTGCCATGTTTCCAAAAATAGCAGAGCGTGCCATTTCAATATACACTGCGACCGGATTCAAAAAGAATATTTCGAGGTATTCAGGAGGGATATGTTCGGCTCCAAAGAAGACTCCTGAAAGAAAGAAAGCAGCTCTTAGTATTAAATCGATGACTTGTTTTGTATCTCGGAGTCGAACTTGTATTGATGCAGCCATCATGCCAATCCCTTGCGCTAGCAGTATTGCTGAAAACATGGCTATTGGCAGTAATAGAATAGTTTCAGTTGGTTGAATCTTTTCATAAATCATGTAAGGGATCACAATGATCATGCTCAAAAATAAATTTATTAATCGAAACCCAGCAATGGCGGTTGGGAAGATTTCCCTCGGGAAATAGACTTGTTGGATTAACGAAGCATTTGAGATTAAACATGCAGTGCAACTGCTCAATGTCCTGGAGAAGGAATTGAATATCAGGATTCCGATCATAATTTTTAGCGGAAGCAGCGTATCAGCGTCACCTCGTAAAATTACGAACACAAGAAAGAAAATCCCTGTCAAAGCGAGTGGCTCCAACATCGACCAAAAGTAACCTAATACATGACCATAGTAGGTGACTTTGAAATCTCGAGATACAAGGTTTTTCAGAATACTCCTATTCTTATTCAAGTTAGAGAGCATGTGACTTGGAGCCTTGTAAAAAGGTGGAGTTGAATTCAACTCCAAGACTTTTGGCACCTTACCCATACTTGCCGTCTTGCCGATGGGTTCTTGAAATGTCCCATTGAGCACTAGCGAAAAAGGGCTTTCAAAGAGTATTAACCCATCGCCAATAACGAAAGATTTTTTTTCAAACCATCGTAGTTCAAATTAAGTATGGACGATAATCCGTATCAAATATTCTATACTTCATTGGAGTACTTTTTATCGTGGATTTTTTTTACTGAGTTCTAAGAATTTCATAAACATGCAAGCCGTAATTAATTTGTTTTTCAATGATACATCTCTCCTGCCCAATTCTTTTGAATCAATAAATGCCATTAATGGTATTATGACTTTCTCGCGGAACATTGGAGTTGAATTTTTATAAAGATAGCACAGCATTTCTCTTTCATCATAAATCTCACCTTCAGAATTTTTTTCATCATATTTTGGACTGAACAGAAGAGGCAAATCTTTCTCGCTCCTCCAATCACGGAGTTCATACTCTATCCATTCAAAATTATTCTTTTTCTCTTTTTCATTAATTTCCCATTTTTCAAGCATGTCTTCATTTGAAAATGAATCAGTGGATAAATCTACAGGACTTAATTTATCTTTTCTAAGTTCTGAATAATCTAAATTGTCTTGTTCACTCCCAAAAGGAGTCTCTAAAAGATCAGCATTTAGGCTTTTTATCACGTCTATCTGAACTTTTGGTAGAACGTTATCTTCGAAGGTGCCGTATTTTGCAATGAATAATTTTTCTGATTGAAGTGGACCCCATTCTGCACCTTTAATGTAAGTCCGCCAAGTCTCGCTACAATGAAGACCAGCTCTAAAGAATAAGTAATGTAAATCAAATTTTTCAAGCGGGCCCCTTCCTGGATTCTCTTCCAATTCTTGAGCAAAAAATCTTTTAACACTTCCAAACCCAAATGTCCCAGTTGAAAGAAGGCTAAATTGAGATATTTTTTGAAAATATCCTTCAACAAATTCAGGAACGTCCTCATATGATTCAAGGTTTCGAATCATTTTTCTCGGATAATAAGGTCTTGCTGTTACCTCGCCGTACATGCCATTTAATCGTATGTGATGCTTCGGGTATTTCCTAAATCCAATTGATGTCCGGTGACTATAGTATACTCCAAATTGGTATGTGTATATGCTCGAAGGAGGATGCCAGAAATAAGTTCTACGGGAATTATTCCAAGGATAATTATATTTGACATTCAACTCAGAAGCAATACTTAAATCATTAGGAACAAGTTCCGAATGACGGCAATTTAGAGTTATTTTATTCTTCACATCTGATATATTTGTAACAGCAGCAAAAACAGTTCTAGAATCTAAACCTCCAGAAATGTCAAGCATTATTTCTTTAAACCTAGGATGATTATATACTATCTTGATATTTTCAATAATCTCTTCAGCAGCACTACTTATGTATTTTTCATAATCTTTTGTTTCAAATGAATGCGCCTCTAAAAAAATTTCATTTAGACGAGATTTACGAAAATTAACAATATCGGAGAGTTCAATAATTTCATCCGACTTCTGTTGTTTTAATCCATGAATGTTCATTGTAGTAGAGAAATTTTGATGGAATGGTTGTACGTGGATAAAACAAAAATCACTGGCCAGTTTTTCCCAGTTTAATTCCATTTCCATTTTATTGCTAGATGCATAATCCATTAATAAGAATAAATTATTAGAAATTATGATTTCCTTCTCCTTCTTCAAATAATAATGATGTTGAATCCCAAAAAGATCGTTGTGAATTTCAATTTCTCCTTTGGAATTAATAATTACTAAACTATGATTCCCGATTGTATCTACGATGTCATGCGGGTTGATGTGTTGTACATCATCTGTCCCAAAAACAAAACTGCCGTTACATTTAGCAGTTCCAGAAAAGATGAATTTTTCATCTGCAAAATTATTGATTGGACTATCGTGTAAAATATGAAAATTATTTTTCAACTCTCCCCCGGATATTTTGGTGTAACGAAAGGATGGTGAAGAAAGAAGCAACTCAGATTCGATATCTTGTTTTTCAGTCATATGTATCAGGAATTTAGAAAATGGATAATGACTTTCGGGGACATTTGGCATCTTAAAATCAGAAATTGCAGAATCAGACATATATTGTTCCATCTCATTTCCGATTTTTCGATTCATGACAAAAATCGGATTGGAAAAGGTATTAACCCTCAGATCATTATGTTTCATGAATCCTTGAACTACATAAGTCCCAGAGTCGAGTGGCTCGATGTCCCAATAGATGAATTGACTCGTTTGCCATGATGTTTTCTCGATAATTACTCCATACCTCAATAAGTAGAAACAGTACTGTTGATTTGGCCCCTCCATTCCTACTATTTCACAAACTAATTTAGATTCTTTCTTCTCCAAAGTGACCTTCAGATCTTTTTGAGTAAACTTAATCTGCCCTTCATTAAACATTATCGAGTTTGACCTTTTCCAAATATTTGTCCCCTCAAATCTGATGTGGCCTTGGACCTTATATTCTCCATGTTCCTTCAGTTCGAAGGAGTGGGTATCCTCCGTAGTCCAACCTGACCGATGAATGATTTTATCATTCTTTATTATATTAAAAAAGTAATCCGGCTGGGTTTCAAATTCACTTGTTAGGACAATTTTAGAATGCAATCGATTGTTATCGCACGATATGCCAACTGAAAACGAGTCAGACATAACCATACTTCGGAGTGGGTATTTATTTATGTTCCTTTATCAAATACTGTTATTTTCAGAAATGAAGAGAATAATGGCGCATAGATTAACGTGTTGTTATTAGGGAATAAGATTAAAAAAAACAGGGATAATTTCGCTGTATAGGTGAAGTGATGACCCATGTCCTTGTAAATCATGACACAATTAAATCGAACATCTCCCAATTGATCGATTTCTCTGATAAAGAGATTATGTGTGTAGTAAAATCCAATGCGTACGGGCATGGTCTTGAACAGACAGTTCGAACCCTTCAGTCTCAAGGCATCAACTTTTTTTCGACCTATTATGTTGAGGAAGCGATAAGGATAAACAAAATATCGCCCAAGGCAAATATTCTCCACTTGGGGCCTGTTTATTCCAGTGATGAATTAGTTTTACTTTCAAAATTAGGAATCCATGTCATGATAACTTCTTTAGAATTGCTAAGGAAAGTTCTAGCGAATGTAGATCTTTATGAAAAACCAATTAAGATTCATATTAAATTGGACACAGGATTATCTAGAAACGGAATACATTATTCACGTTTTAAACATATCAAGGACGAAGTATTTGAAATTTTGAACCACGAAAATATTGATTGCATTGGCATAATGTCTCATTTAATGATGAATGCATTACAAAGTAAGGAAACTGAAGCCCAAATCCAAAGGTTTGAAGACACATGTTTGCAATTTACTGAAAACGAAATCAATGTACGTTATTTTCATTTGGGAAACACCTCTTATTTATTTCATGAAGGCGACAAGTTCAGCAACATGGTTAGAGTTGGTATTGGTATATATGGGTTATCTTGTGGAATAGATTATTCAGACTTTGGGCTGACAATTAATCCTGCTTTATCCTTCAAAAGTAAAATTATTTCCACAAAGAGAATAAATAAGGGTGACAAGGTTTCATATGGCGGTAAATTTACTTCAAATGCTGACACTCAAATTGCTGTTGTAGCTGCTGGTTATGCTGATGGAATTCCTAGGTCATCTTCAAAAGAGGCTTATGTATTAGTCGAAGGACAAAAGTGTAAGGTATTGGGTGTGATTTGTATGAATAATTTCATAATCGATGTTTCAAATATACACAATCAAGTAAAAATCGGAACTGAAGTTGTAATCTTTTCCGATGGTGTAAATAATTCCCCAACTGCGGATGACTGGGGGGTTTGGTCAAACACAATCGGCTATGAGGTAGTAACCAAGGTTGGAAATATGAACAATAGACTTGAGTAAGTTTAATTTACGCCTTTGATGGAGAGATTTTATTGTTTGATAGTAGAAATTCAATATCTTTACTTGCTTTTTTAGCACTTCCCTCTATGTTGTTTTTGGGCTGGATTATTTATCTAAGTTGGGTTTTGGGCATAGAAGGGTGGTGGATTGTTTTATTGCTCTTACTTGTAGCAATCTATGTTGTGTTTATTTTTCTTAAAAATGTAAACTGGAGTAACGAAGATTATCGGTGGTTAGTTGCTCCTTCACTGGTTATTGTAATTGCAATGTACTTACCTTGGTGGGATTACACCCAAGCATGGCCTGATTCATCAGATCATTTATTCCAGTCATTAAACTTCATTGGCTTTTATGAATGGATACCTCCAACTGGATTGGGGTATCGCTCACCAATTATTCCTGGAGTTATTTCCTTTCAATTCTTATTGAATAGAAGCCCCGAGAATATTTTTATTATTCCGATAATACTCTTTATTGCCAGCGCTTGGCAGATCCAACATTTCACAGAAAGATATTGTTCAAAACGAGCCAGTGTTTTATGCGTTTGCTTGTTCATACTCTTGCCCACAGTAAGATACTGGGGACAAATGGCAATGACAGATGTTCCAGTCTCCGGAATGTGGTTTTTCACCATGGCAATTTTCATTGAATCTGAGAAGGATAGAATGAATGAAAAGTTGACTTTCTTACTCGGGATTAGTGTTGGTTTACTGTTTTTGACCAAATACACATTCATCTACATGCTTGGATTGATTTGCTGGTTTGTTCTTACAAATCTTAGTTTCAAGAGAACTGGGATATTTCTCGTTGGCTGGATTCTGATTTCCTTGCCTTTCTTACTGGACCAGTTTTTCAAATATGGAAATCCTATTTTCCCATTTACGGGACAAATCCATTATGCTAAGGTCAGTACTTTTTCAACAGTTGGCACTTATGATGAGAGATCTTTTCTCAACGACATAACGCCCAATCTAAACTATTTTTTACTTTTTTGTTCGATTATTGGGATGTTTCTTTTTGGTTACAGGCAAAAAATGGATTCGAAGGCCATTCTCGTAATGGCATTGCCACTCTTGATCCTTAATGGATTCATTCTCGATTGGGGCGAGCCAAGATATAATATTCCTCTTTTGGGGTTGGGAGTAATTCTCTCGATGATATGCCTTGAGTCTGAGTTTAATAAGCCTATCTTGAAGAAGATAAAATGGTTTCCGCACATTTGCAGCATCATTATTTTATGTTCTTTGATGACTCATGTAGCAAGTCTCTCCAATGAAAGAGAAGAGGCTTTAGTTAGAAATGAAAACTTTGACGTATGGAGCCAATTTGAAATTAGACCGATGACTGAATTGAACAAATCCTCACTGGTTTTGGCTGGAAGATCTACTTCGATTAGTCTTTTGACGGAAATTCCTACTTTAAGATGGAGTCATCCGATTGGAAATACATCATATGAACCAACAGGAGATTATCTTTCAGATTCAATTCTTAGAACTGAGGCAACCCATATTCTGACAACGAATGTGGCACCTCGTCTCCCGTTTGAGAAATTATTTAATTATCAACTCGGACACCCCATGATTGAACTTCAGTCCGTTGCAATTGGAGATGGAACTGCAAATGCATGGTGGACTTCTGTCTTGTGGGAGGTAAACCAAACAGAGTACTTACAACCCGATCAAGTATTTTCAACTCATAATGGCACTCTATTTGGTGATTTGATAGTTCTAGCTCCGAATGAATCGTTCACAGTTGGAGAACATAATCTTTCGATAAAGTGGGTTGAAGTTACCAGTAAACGTCCAGACCAACAAGTATTGAGAATACTTGGAGGAGAAATAGGCCTTATTCAAAACGGTAGCATCCACAACCCAGATCTAGCATCTTTCTCTTCAGGGCAACATCTAACCTCTCCTCGAGACAAATACACATATGCCTGGGTTGAATCAATCCTCTGAGTTCTTTTTTCTTGGACAAAGGGCAACATACCGTTTTGAATAAACCGCTATCTTCAATGGCAAAAGCCTCCGCCCTTTACACATGGGCAGGGTTGCAAATTTCCAACACAGAGCCGACAACGGTGAATTAACCGTTGGAATTATCGGTCTTGGATATGTGGGTTTACCCACGGCTATCGGCTTTCATGATGCCGGTTTCAACGTCTGGGGCGTCGATGTTTCACAACGTACAGTCGACATGGTTCTCAAAGGCGAAAACCCAACTGGGGACCCGGATGTTGACGATATTGTCCCAGCACCAGGCACAGAACGCTGGCACATCACGAACTCTGCTGCCGAAGCAGTTCCGCATTGTGATGTTGTCCTTGTCACAGTACCAACTCCAATAACCCACGACCTCAAACCAGATCTTTCCTATGTCGCTGGAGCTGGAAGAGATGTGTTTCAAGCCATTCCAAAAGGTTCCAACACCATTGTTGTGCTTGAATCAACAGTATATCCTGGAGTGACTGCACAAACATGGCACCCAATCATCGAAGAGTTAGGACTTGAAATTGGAAAGGATTTGGAAATAGCATACTGCCCTGAACGTTTCAATCCAGGGGATCCTGCACATGGCGTTCGGCAAGTAGCACGAGTGATAGGTTGTTCAAATCCGGATGTTGGTGAATCGTTGGTTGCCTTGTACAGTCAACTTACCACAGAAGATGTTCGCTATGTCGGGAAACTCGAAGTGGCTGAGGCTGCAAAGGTGATTGAAAATGTTCAACGGGACATTAACATCGCTCTTGTCAACGAACTTGCTCGTATTTTCCCCGCTCTTGATGTTGATGTCGAAGATGTTCTTTCCGCAGCCGCAACGAAGTGGAACTTCCACCGATATACCCCCGGTGTCGGTGTTGGTGGCCATTGTATTCCAGTTGACCCGTATTACATGATTCAACGAGCAGCTGATGTCGGTGTTCCTGCAGGGCTCATTACTGCTGCACGAGCTGTCAACCGCTCCATGCCAAGCCACGTCGCTGGTGTGCTCAGCGACATCATGTGGAGTTCGAAAGTTCCTGCTGACGATGCTCGCGTTCTCTTACTCGGTTGGTCCTACAAGGCAGAGGTTGGCGACCCCAGGGAGACACCTGCAGAACCATTGGCAGAGACACTGATGGCCAAAGGAATCACTGTTGGTGCTTGGGACCCACATCTCGACAACAACAGTTTCCCTGAAGGTGTTCAATCCGTTTCAACTCTCGATGAAGCACTGGACTTCGACATGGTTGTCCTGGTTACTGCACACAAAGCCTGCCTTGAACTCGATTGGCAAGGGCTCCTTAGCCAAATGCGAACTCCTCTTTTGTACGATGGACGCCGAGTTCTCGATTTAGATGCGCTCAAGCACATGGGTTGGAAGGCCTACGCGGTTGGTAAACCACTGGCGGAATAACACATGAAATACAAATTACGCTGCCTCCAGACGGGGTCCTCATCGACGATGAGTACACGCTTCACTATACGGGCGGTGCATTGCTGCGCGCCAAGTTCAGCGGGCCAATAAGTATCCAACCACTCAAAGGGCTATGGAAATATCTCGATTGGATTCCTACTTCTACCTCAAACGAGTATGTTGCAGGAACAACAACTTACAAGGCTGAAGCTCTTGGAAAAAACTCGGAATGACCAATCTTTGGGTTACCTTCCATGGCTACTGGCCAGAGAAAGGCGCAATGTGCCCAACTGGTAGTTTCAAAGATATGGAGGCAGTTCCTACTATTCAGCGCCTTCACGACCACGGTTGTAAAGGCCTTATATGCGCCAGTGCGGGGAATACAGCACGTGGCTTCACTCATTTTTGTGGCCTTGCAGATATGCCGTTGATCGTCGTAGTCGAAAAGACCATGGCCATAGAATTTGGACCAAAACAGGTCATCCAACGGATTCAGTGAAAGTGGTCGTTGTAGAAGACGGCGATTATTACGATGCAAAAACAGTCGCTAAAGGCATTGCAAAACAATT
>Ga0233438_10002193_pt1 | contig 19985 bp, 19 predicted proteins | sample SI_123_September_FD_182720 | JGI IMG/M metagenome (GOLD analysis project Ga0233438, IMG submission 182720) | Seawater microbial communities from Saanich Inlet, British Columbia, Canada - SI_123_September2016_10_MG | ecosystem: Environmental > Aquatic > Marine > Inlet | place: Canada: British...
TAAAAACGTTTTTATCTCTAAAGGTTTTTTAAGAATAATTTCTTTTGAATGACTCCCTGAGGAAGCTTCAGATATCTCTTCTTCTACAATACCATGAGCTTGCTCTATACATTTATCACAAATATGAGCGTCCATCCCTGCAATCAATAGATCTGTATCAGATTTTTTTCGACCACAAAATGAACATTCTAAATTTTCTTCTTTTGCCATTACTAATTACTATTAAGTTTATAGTAGTTATTTTCTAATCAATACTTCATCAATCATACCGTACGCTTTTGCCTCTTCAGCTTTCATCCAATAATCTCTATCTGAATCATCGTGTACTTTTTTTACAGATTGCCCAGAATGTTTAGCTATAATTTGATACAATTCATCTTTAAGTTTCATGATTTCGCGAGCAGTTATCTCGATGTCAGATGCCTGTCCTTGAGCCCCTCCTAAAGGTTGATGAATCATTACTCTAGAATGAGGAAGTGCTGAACGCTTTCCTTTTTCTCCTGCACACATCAAAACTGCTCCCATTGAAGCTGCCATACCTGTACAAATCGTTGCTACGTCTGGTTTTATAAATTGCATGGTGTCATAAATACCTAATCCTGCATATACTCCTCCACCTGGTGAATTAATATATATGGAAATATCTTTTGAAGAATCTACACTTTCTAAGAATAATAACTGTGCCTGAATGATATTTGCTACTTGGTCATTAATTCCAGTTCCTAAGAAGATGATTCTATCCATCATTAAACGAGAAAAAACATCCATAGCCACAGCATTTAATTGACGCTCTTCAATGATATTTGGAGTCATATTTGTGATTAACTGATTGTAGTAGGTGCTACTAATTCCACGATGTTTGGTTGCGTATTTCTCGAATTCTCTTCCGTAATCCATTGATTTATTTTTAAAAAATTATACTTGTAAATATAGTAACTATTAGTGAATAATTTTAAGTCTGTAGGAAGCAAAAAAAACTTCTCTTAAATTAAAAGAGAAGTTTTTTATTTCTTGATTGAATCTTATTTATAGACTTCTTTTATGAAGCCTTCATAGGTAACTTTTTTTGTTTTAAAAGTCATTTTCTCTTTATAAAAAGTCATTAACTTTTGGCTCATTAATTGATCTTGAAGTTTTTTTGCCTCTTCTTGATTACCAAGAATTCTGTTGGCAATGTCATCTAGTTCAGTATCTTCTGGATTCATATTCCCAAATTGTGCCATTTGAGTTCTTATAAATCCTTTGGCATACTCTTTTAATTCTTCGTAATCCAATTTAATATCATTTTCTTTTAATATTTTCTCTTGAATTAGTTGATAACGTAACCCTTTTTCTGATTTATTATATTCTTCAGCCGCTTCTTCAGGTGTTAATTGTTTTTCTCCTGCAGTAGCTAACCACTTTTGTAAAAATTCTGAAGGTAAGTCAAAACTTGTGTTATCAATTAAAAATTCTGTAACTGAATTTAATAATTGTTGGTCTGCTTGTTGTAAAAATTGTTTTTCTGCATCTTCTTTAATCTTATTTCTTAACTCAGTTACTGATTTTACACTTCCGTCAGTAAATAATTTATCAAATAACTCTTGATCTAAATCAGCTAATTCGATTTCAGTAGTTTCCTCAATTGTAAATAAAACCTTTATATTCAAGCCTTCTATTGCTTCATTTGAAAGACCAAGAGCTCCCATTAGTTTAGAATTATCAGAAAACAAACTTTTAGTTTTTAACTCAATAACATCACCCACTTTAGAACCTACAAACTTTTTTAAATTTGTTTTTCCTTTTATGTCAGAGAGGTTAATGGTAGACTTATTCTCAATCTCTTTTTCTTCATTAACAAAAGTTCCTGTAACATTTGTATTTTCATTGATGATGTCTACAGCAGACATTTTCCCATAACGTGATTGTAGGTTTTCTACTTCCTTATCTATTAGAGAGTCATCTGCATTAATAACATATTGAGTTATTTTCTTTTTTGATGTTAAATTAACTTCAAACTGAGGAACTAAACCTAGTTCAAACTCAAAAGAAAAATTCTTGGCATCCCAAGTAAAGTTTTCTTGGCTTCTAGGAATTGGATTTCCTAAAATTTCTATTTTTTCTTCAGTAAGATATTTATTTAAAGAATCTTGTAAAAGCTTATTTACTTCATCAATCATAACTGATTTTTCGTACTGCTTTTTTATCATTCCCATAGGCACATGACCTTTTCTAAAACCAGGAATATCTGCTTTTTTTCTATAATCAACTAAAATCTTATCAACTTTTGGCTGATAATCATCTGCGATTATATCTACTTTCACAACTGCATTTAATGCGTCAGTATTCTCTCTTGTAATATCCATTTTTATGTATTCTTCTTAAAAAATTGAGTGCAAAACTACATCTTTTTCTTAATTCTTACAATGTTTAAATACTTGAATTTCAGGTGACTCTTATTGAGGCGAATAATGGTTAGCTACTTTTCATTTTCTTCAGTTGCTTTTCTTTCCAATTCTGCCTGAAATTCTTCCATAACTGGATTAACAGTACTTTCTGGAATGTCTGAAACTTTAATGTACATAAGTCCATCAATAGCATTATTAAATTTTGGATCTACATTAAAAGCAACTAATCTCGCATTTTGTTTTACATATTTTTTTATCAGTACTGGGATTCTGAGAGCTCCAGGTTCTATTTCATCTATTACTTTGTCAAATTTTTGCATATCTGCTTTAGCAGCGTCAAAAACAAAATCTTTATCTGCGTCTTTTAGTTTAACTTTAAATTCTTTTTTAGGTTGAATATACTGAGCTATGTATGGATCATAGTAATGAGATTTCATAAATTCTATCATTAACGATTTTGAAAAATCAGAAAATTGATTGCTAATACTAACACCACCCATCAAATACTTATACTCAGGATACCTAAGGGTTATATGTACAATACCTTTCCATAGTAAGAAAAGTGGCATCGGCTTTTGTTGATATTCTTTTATGATAAAAGCCCTACCCATTTCTATTGTTCTTTCCATCATGCCATGTAATTCTGGCTCTAAACGAAACAAGGTTTGAATGTAAAAACCAGAAATTCCATATTTTTTATAAATATCTTTTCCAAGACCCATTCTATAGGCACCAACCAAAGCCATCGATTGTCTGTCCCAAAGGAATAAATGATAATAATACTTATCAAATTTATCTATATCTATTGACTTATTTGTTCCTTCTCCTATATCTCTAAAAGTAATTTCTCTAAGTCTCCCAATTTCATGTAATAGATTTGGTATTTCTTTGGCCGACGCAAAAAATACTTCATAATTTTTACTTTCTAAAAGTCTCTTACCCTTTTTTCTTAATAAAGTAACTTCTTTAATAAAACCATAAGTGCTTTTTTGAGAAGTTATTTTTTTGGGAGGTATTGTAATTTTTAAATTTTGAGTTGAAAGAATGTTTTGTGGATTTTTAACAAAAGGGTTTGCCAACATATATGTTTTCTTTCTTAAGTATTCGTAAAAAGAATTGATGTCTTTGTACTCCAATTGATCTTTAACAGATATAGGTTTTCCTATTCTAACCTTGATGACTCTATTTTTTTGAGATAATAACTCTGAAGGTAATTTAGCAGTTCTAAACGTATCGTTAATTTTTGATAATATATAAAATAACTTACTGTTTTTGGCATGAAAATATATTGGAATAACTGGAACTTCAGCTTTTTTTATCAATTTAACAGCTCCTAATTCCCATGGCTTATCAACCATTAACTTTCCATCTCTGTATGTAGAAACTTCTCCGGCTGGAAAAATCCCTAAAGGACAACCGTTCTTTAAGTGATGAAGTGAGTTTTTTAACCCAAGCAAACTTGATTTAGCATCCTTGTGGTTCTCAAAGGGGTTTACTGGCATTACATAGGGTTTCAACGGTTGAATTCTGTGTAATAAAAAATTTGCAATTATTTTGTAATCCGGTCTGTGTTCAATTAATAATTTCAATAAGAGAATTCCATCGATTCCTCCTAAAGGATGATTTGAAACTGTAATAAAAGAGCCATTTTTTGGTATTCTTTTTAAGTCTTCATCTGGAATCTCAAACTCTATTTGAAATTCATCTAAAATTCCATTCAAAAAAAGGAGATCTTTTTTGTCTTTGTGCTTTTGATATATTTTGTTGACTTCAGATATTCTAAGTAATCTCAGTAAAATCCAACCAATAAAAGTACCTATAAAACCAAATTTATCAGTCCCTATTACTTTGGCAATTTCTTTTGATGTTACTAACTCCATAGATAAAACTTCAACCAAACACAAACATAACCAAAAAAACAAAAATCAACTCAATTATTTTTTTTGAATTATTATTTGAGCAGTATTTTTATTGATTTGAGATACTAAAGAAGTTCCTAGTTTGTAAATTCCCTCGAGTGAGTTTTCTGTAAAATGTCTGACAGTGAATAAATCAACATTTTTAACAAAAGATACTTTGTACATGTTTTTAATTTCATTGTAAAATAGATCAAAGTGATTAAGATTATTATCAACACACACCGAGAAACTAATAGCGGAATTTTGTATTAAATTTACTTTTAGTTGGTATTTGTGGAAAAGCTTAAAAATATCACTGATATTCTCCTCTACTATAAACGAAAAATCTATTGAAGAAATTGAAACTAATACTTGATTTTTTTTAACTATAAAACATGGAATGGTCGGCTCTAGAGTAACTCCCTCACTTACTTTAGTTCCTGAAGAATTAAGATTTTTAAAAGATCTTACAATCAGGGGTATTTTTTTGTTTTGGATTGGTTTTATAGTTTTTGGATGAATTACTGATGCTCCATAAAAAGCCATTTCTATAGTTTCTTCGTAAGAAATATGCTCCAATAATTGAACCTCTTTAAATTCTTTAGGATCTGCATTTAATACTCCTAAAACATCTTTCCATATAGTAAGGCTTTCAGCATCTAAGCAATAGGCAAAAATTCCTGCAGTAAAATCAGAACCTTCTCTTCCCAAAGTAGTTGTGTTCCCATTTAAATCAGCCCCAATAAATCCTTGAACTATCGCTAATTTTGAAGAATCTATCTTCATCTTAATACGTTTTTCTGTTTCTTGCCAGTTAACTTTGGCATCTCTGAAAACAGCATCAGTAATAATAATTTCTCTTACATCTAACCAATTATTATAAATTTTTATTTCATTTAAATAATCACTGACAATTGTTGTAGACAACAGCTCACCATAAGAAACTATTTGATCGTATAAATAATCATAATTTCTTGATTTATTTTGAGTTAAAAAACGCACTAATTGTCCAAATAAAATAGTGATTTTTTCGTGTATTACATGATTTTCTACAAAAAGATTATTGATAATTTTTAAATGAAATTTGGAGGTAAAATCTATAGATTTTGTGAGTTTTTCTTGATCATTATTAAAATATGCATCAGTAATTTTTTCAAAAGCATTGGTCATTTTTCCCATAGCAGAGATAACCAATAAACAATTACTTAGATCTTGAGAATTAAGAATTTTAGCTACATTTTTAATTGCATTTGCACTTTTTATGGAAGCTCCACCAAATTTAAAAACCTTCATGTTAATTATCTTGAATAAATTTTTCTAAATTTTCTTTATTCATTTGAACCACAGACCAATCATTTAAATAAGTAGCTCCTGTACTTTTATAAAAATCAATAGCATTTTTATTCCAGTCTATTACTTCCCAAGCAACTCTATTAAAATGATGATCATAAGCATACTTTAGAACTGCAGTGTAAAGAGCTTTCCCTGCACCTATTTTTTGTTTACTTTTTGTAACAATTAGGTCTTCTAGATGTAATGTTCTCCCTTTCCAAGTCGAAAACCGTTCATAAAAAAGTGCTATCCCAATAATGGTATTTTTTTGTTCTGCAACAAATACCCTAAACTTTGGGGGTTCAGAAAAACCATCTCTTATTAAGTCATCAACGGTAATTTCTACTGCATGTGGTTCTTTTTCAAAAACAGCGAGCTCTGTAATTAAATTTAGCACTGATTCCATATCTATCCTTTGGGCTAATCTTACCGTAAAATTCATTTTGTATAATTTTTTTCAAATATAGTTTTTTTTAAAATCAGCTGAATTAATTTAGTATTTAAAATCACTTACGAAATCGTTGTAGTTGTCTAAAAAATCAGCATCTTTGCATAATAAAAAATTGACTTAAATGGCTACTAAAAACCAAACCCTTGGCGAATTTATTATTGAAAATCAATCTTCATTTAAATATACTTCGGGGGAACTCTCTAGATTAATAAATTCTATACGCCTTGCAGCTAAAGTTGTGAACCACGAAGTAAATAAGGCAGGCTTAGTTGATATTATAGGAGCAGCAGGTGATACTAATATTCAAGGAGAAGATCAACAAAAACTTGATATTTACGCCAATGAAAAATTTATACAAACACTTACAAACAGAAATATTGTTTGTGGAATTGCTAGTGAAGAAGAAGATGATTTTATTACTATAAATAGTCAAGATGAAAATCATCAAAATAAATATATTGTTTTAATAGACCCACTAGATGGTTCCTCTAATATTGATGTTAATGTGTCTGTAGGAACAATTTTTTCAATTTACAGACGTGTTACTCCAGTTGGAACTCCTGTTCAATTAAAAGATTTTTTGCAAAAAGGAAACCAACAAGTAGCAGCCGGTTACATTGTATATGGAACCTCTACAATGCTTGTATATACAACAGGAGATGGTGTTAACGGATTTACATTAAATCCTGCAATTGGAAGTTACTATTTATCACATCCAAATATAAAGTTTCCTGAAAATGGAACCATTTACTCGGTTAATGAAGGTAATTATATTCACTTCCCGCAAGGAATTAAAAACTACATAAAATATTGTCAAGAAGAAAAAGAGGAGGATAACAGACCCTATACAAGTAGGTATATAGGATCTTTAGTTTCAGATTTTCACAGAAATATGATTAAGGGAGGAATTTATATGTATCCCAAAAGTTCAAAAAACTCTAATGGAAAACTTAGATTATTATATGAATGTAATCCAATGGCCTTTCTAGCTGAACAAGCTAACGGAATGGCTAGTGATGGTTTTAGTAGAATTATGGATATTGAGCCATCAGAACTTCACCAACGTGTGCCTTTTATTTGTGGAAGTAAAAATATGGTCATTAAAGTAGAGGAGTTTATGAAATCCGCTAAATAATCTTTCTTTATACTCCTATAAGTTTTCACAAAGTCAACTTCTTGTTTGCATCATTATTAATAGTTAAATTTGTTGAAAATTTTTGCAACACCAATTAAAAACTCAAAATTATGGCTTTCGAATTACCAAAATTAGGATATGCATATGATGCACTAGAACCTAACATAGATGCTAGAACTATGGAAATACACCATAGTAAACATCACAACGGATATACTACAAAATTAAATGGCGCTATTGCTGGAACAGACCTAGAAGGAAAATCTATTGAAGATATTTTAAATACTCTTGACATGTCTAATGGAGCTGTCAGAAATAATGGAGGAGGGTTCTATAATCATTCTCTATTTTGGACAGTGATGAACCCTGACAACAAAGGAGAGCTATCAGGAGATTTAAAGAATGCTATCATGGAAGCGTTTGGATCTTTTGATGCTTTTAAAGATACTTTTTCAAACGCGGCAGCAACTCAGTTTGGATCGGGCTGGGCATGGTTATGTGTTCTTCCAGGAGGAAAAGTAGAGGTATGTTCTACTCCAAACCAGGATAATCCATTAATGCCAGGTGTTACTTGCGGAGGAACTCCTATTTTAGGTCTTGATGTTTGGGAACACGCTTATTACCTAAATTATCAAAATAGACGTCCAGATTATATCAATGCATTTTTTAATGTAATCAACTGGAATGAGGTAGCTAGTAGATACGAGGCTAACAAATAAATTTATAAGGAATATTGTTTATAACAAAAGGCACCCAATTGGGTGCCTTTTGTTATAAAATGCGCTTAGTAAGCCCTCTTTTTATTTCCCTCATAAAAGTTTATAAAGGCTTCATTTACTACTCTGTGACCACCATCTGTTGGGTAATTTCCTGTAAAATACCAATCACCAGAATTACCTGGGCAAGCCCTGTGAAGATCCTCTACATTTTGATAGATAACCTCTACCTCTGCATTAATATCTTTTGTTTTTAGCATTTGAGCAATTTTTTCAGACACTTGTTCTGTTGTAAATGGATTATAGATCTCTTTTACATAATTAACAATTTCAGCATCTTCTTTTTCTCGTTGATCAATTGCTTTTTTATAAACTGTATCTACTATATGATATTGATTGGTTTCTTTAAGCAACTCTAGGGCTGCTTTAAAAGCAATAAAATCTTCAATTCTAGCCATATCAATTCCATAACAATCTGGATATCGAATTTGAGGTGCAGATGAAACTACTACAATTTTCTTAGGATTTAATCTATCCAAAATTTTAATAATACTTTTCTTTAAAGTAGTCCCTCTAACAATACTGTCATCAATAATTACCAAGTTATCAGTTGGTTTTACAACGCCATAAGTAACATCATAAACATGGGCAACTAAATCATCTCTACTACTATCATCTGCAATGAAGGTTCTCAATTTAGCATCTTTAATTGCTATTTTTTCAAATCTTGGCCTTTCTGATAAAATTTCTGTTACTTTTTGGGCTGATAAAGATTTCCCTCCAGATAATATTTTTGAAGTTTTCTGCTCGTTTAAAATATCTTCAGCTGCTTCTGTCATCCCATAAAAAGAAGTTTCGGCAGTATTGGGTATAAATGAAAAAACACTATTTGAAATGTCATTATCAATAGACTTTAATATTTGAGGAAAAACAAATTTTCCCAAGTTTTTACGTTCTTGATAAATATCTGAATCGCTACCTCTAGAAAAATATATGCGCTCAAATGAACAAGATTTCTTTTCTCTTGGCTTGTTTACCTCTTTTATTGACGTAACACCATTCTTTTTTATAATGAGCGCATGTCCTCTCTCTAACTCTTTGACATCGCTAATATTTGCGTTAAATACTGTCTGAATTACAGGTCTTTCAGAGGCTACTACAACTACCTCTTCATCTTCATAAAAATACGTAGGCCTAATTCCGTTTGGATCTCTTAACACAAAGGCATCACCATGCCCCACTAAACCAGCCATAGCATAGCCTCCATCCCAATTTTTAGAAGATCTTTTTAAAACATTTTTTAAATCTAAGTTTTCCTCTATATATGGTGAAGCATCCTTTTTATTAAATCCTTTTTCTTTAGCTTCTGTATATAATTGAGAAACCTCCTCTTCTAAAAAATGTCCTATTTTTTCTAAAACTGTAACAGTGTCTGTAAATTCTTTTGGATGTTGTCCTAATTCAACTAACTCTTCAAGTAATTTTTTTGAATTCGTCATATTGAAGTTTCCAGCTACGATTAAGTTTTGATGTTTCCAGTTACTTTGACGCAGAAAGGGATGAACACTCTCGATACTATTTTTACCAAAAGTTCCATATCGAACATGTCCTAAAAATAAATTACCTAGGTATGGAAGATTCTCCTCTTGCCAGGATACATCATCAATTTTGTCTTGATTTTTTTCTAAAACCCCATTTAATCGATCATTTATTTGAGCAAATATATCTTGTATAGGTTGTGATTTATTAGACCTTACTCTACTGATATATCTTGTTCCTGGGGAAATATTAAATTTTACACTTGCAAATCCAGCACCATCTTGACCTCTATTGTGCTGTTTCTCCATTAGTAAATACATTTTATTAATTCCATAAAATGCAGAACCATATTTATCTTTGTAAAACTGTAGGGGTTTCTTTAATCTTACTAAGGCAATTCCACATTCGTGTTTAATAGCGTCGCTCATAGTTTGGTCATTTGTTTTTAAAAATAAAAAAATCCGCGCAAGCGCGGAAATAAGTTTATGCTAATTTAATTTCAAATTGTGTTAACTCTTTAAAAACTTTTAATCTGTCATTTACTTCATTTGCCTGTAAACTCTCCATTCGTTCTGTTCCAAATTTTTCTACACAGAAAGAGGCTAGGTTTGATCCGTAAATAACAGCATTTTTCATATTCTCAAAAGAAAAATTTTCAGTTTTTGCTAAATATCCAGAAAAGCCACCTGCAAATGTATCACCAGCTCCAGTTGGATCAAAAACCTCAGCAAGAGGTAATGCTGGGGCGAAAAACATTTTTCCTTCATTAAATAACAAAGCTCCGTGTTCTCCTTTTTTAATGATAACAAATTTAGGTCCCATTTGATGGATTTTATTTGCTGCATTTACTAGAGAGTATTCTCCACTTAATTGTCTAGCTTCTTCGTCATTAATCGAAATTACATCAACTCTTTTTAATACCGAGTGAAGATCTTCTAGTGCTGCGTCCATCCAAAAGTTCATAGTATCTAAGATCACTAATTTCGGTTTTTTAATGAGTTGATCTAACACAGAATTTTGAGTTAACGGGTGTAAATTCCCTAACATAACAATAGCTGCATCTTTAAATGCTTTTGGCACTACAGGAGTAAAATCTGCTAATACGTTTAATTCAGTAACTAGGGTATCTCTAGAGTTCATATCATTATGATATTTTCCACTCCAAAAAAATGTTTTCCCATCCTTTACAACTTCAACACCCTCTGTATTTATTCCTCTTTGATTCATCATATCAAAATATGCTTGAGGAAAATCTCCACCAACAACAGATACAACTCCGGTTGTAACTCCAAACTGAGCAGCAGCTAAACCAACAAAAGTTCCTGAACCTCCTAAAATTTTATCTGTTTTGCCAAAGGGAGTTTCTATGGCATCAAATGCAACAGTTCCAACTGCTAATAATTTACTCATTTCTTATTTTTTTAACGTAATTTTGTTTTACGCAATACATCCCAATTGTAAGAGATCAAAAATAAGTTTTAAAAATGACAATCAAAGAAATACAAGAAGAAATAATTGACGAATTCAATCTATTTGATGATTGGATGGAACGTTATGAATATCTTATAGAACTAGGTAAGTCACTTCCAATTATTGATCAACAATATAAACTAGATGAGAATATTATTAAAGGGTGTCAATCTAAAGTTTGGTTGTATTCAGAAATGAATAATACTAAAATTAATTTTACCGCAGATAGTGATGCAATTTTAACCAAGGGTCTTGTTGCACTTTTATTACGGGTCTTCTCAAACCAAACACCTGAAGATATATTAATGGCAGATACTCTTTTTATTGATCAAATTGGGTTGAAAGAACATTTGTCTCCAACTAGAGCAAATGGATTAGTTTCTATGCTTAAGCAAATAAAACTATATGCAATAGCTCAACAGGCTAATACATCAAATTAATTACAACCTTAGTTAAGTAAATTTTTAAAATGACAGAGCAAGAAGTTCAAGAAATAGGTGACAAAATAGTAGGAGTTCTTAAAACTATTTATGACCCTGAAATACCAGTAGACATCTATGAATTAGGGTTAATTTATGATGTATTTGTAAATGATGAGAATAATGCAAAAATACTAATGACATTAACCTCACCCAACTGCCCAGTGGCAGAAAGTCTTCCAGTAGAAATTGAGGATAAAGTGAAATCTCTAAAAGAGATAAACAATGCAGAAGTTGAAATTACTTTTGATCCTACCTGGACACAAGAAATGATGAGTGATGAGGCAAAACTAGAACTGGGGATGTTATAATAAGTAATCATTTTCTATATATTAAGTAATAAAAATGTCGGAAGAAATAATTAATAGAGTTTCAAAAAGTAGCCTTATAACTATTGATTTAGAGGAAATATATCCTGCTGGCAGAAGAATTTCTCTAGATATTAAAGAGTGGTTATTTGAAGGAATTATTTTGAAAGAGAAAGATTTTAGAGCTTCCGTAAAAGATCATGATTGGTCTTTTTACAAAGATTCTTTTGTTGCTTTAACATGTTCTGAAGATGCTGTTATTCCCTCATGGGCTTATTTATTAATTTCAGCTGAACTAGCTCCTTTTGCAAAAAAAATTGTTGTGGGAGATTTAGAAGTTTTAGAAACCATTATATTCAGTGAAATTATCCAAAATTACAATACTGAAAATTTTAAAGATAAACCTATAATAATTAAAGGTTGTACCAACAAACCTATACCCTCATCAGCTTTTACAATGTTAATACAAAAGTTACATCCATTAGCAAAAACTATTATGTACGGAGAGGCTTGCTCTACTGTTCCAATATCTAAAAGAAAAAAAGATTCTTACACTATTTGATCGGTTTATGAAAAAACTATTCATCATATTCTTTTTATTTTCAGTCGCTTGTTTTTCTCAAATAAAAAAAGATTCTATTAGAAGGCTTGACTCGATAAAAAAAGCTGAATTAAAAAAGAACATTGCATCATTGCAACTCAAGCTAGACTCCATTTTAAAAAATGAACAAAAAGAAAAAAAAGAAGCTCTAGAAGAATGGTCTGTAAACGGAAGAGTTAATTTTATTTTTAACCAAACATCATTTTCAAATTGGCTAGCAGGTGGTGAAAATAATTTTGCAGGAAATATTGGTGTTAATTATGATTTTAATTATAGAAATAAAAAATGGAAATGGGATAATAAAATTATTTCTTCATTTGGCATAACTCATGCAAATAAACAAGGTTTTAGAAAAACAGATGATCGATTTGAATATAACTCTATTCTCGCGCTGGAGTCTATAGAAGAATGGTATATCTCTTTTTTTTCAAACTTTATATCTCAATTTTCTAGAGGATTTGATTACTCTAAAGACCCTAGATTAGAAGTTTCATCTATTCTGTCTCCTGCATATTTTAGTTTTGGTCCAGGTATACTATGGCGTAAAAATGAAAATTTAAGAGTAAATATAGCACCTGCTACTTCAAGATTTATTTTTGTTTCAAAACCATTTTCTGGGATGTACGGTGTTCCTGAAGGAAAGAGATCGATTTATGGTATCGGATTAAATATGTCTGCTTTTTTAAAATTTAAATTAATGGAAAATGTTACTGTAGAGAACATTATTGCTTTATACTCAGACTACACTGACAACCCTCAAAATATAGATGTTAATCATCAGGCAAACTTTGAGGTTGATGTAAATAAATACTTATCTGTGAACTTAACATTGCATTTAAAATCTGATACAAATGCTTCAAGTAAAATACAATTTAGGCAACTTTTTGGGCTTGGCGTTAATTATACTTTTCATAAAATATAATTTTTGGGCAATAATTAAGTTTAAAAAGATTTTTTATAATGTCTAAAATGTGACAATTCATAAAATGAAATAGTTTCAAGTTTTCTTTTTTGATATATTTACTATTTAAAATTAATTAATGACATTATTACTTGTTTACGCAACTGTTTCTATATTTTTCTCATTTCTTTGTTCTATTCTAGAAGCTGTTTTACTAAGTGTTAGCTCTACATATATTAATTTAAAAAAGAAGGAAGGATTTGCTTATGCTTCAATTTTAGAGGAGTTAAAAAAAGATGTAGACAAACCTTTAATTGCAATCTTAACACTAAATACGATAGCCCATACGGTGGGTGCAATTTTAGTTGGAGTTCAGGCTGAGCAACTTCCATATAAAATTGAATTTTTAGGAATTAATATAGTGGGTATCGTTTCTGCTATTATGACTTTATTAATATTAATAGTCTCAGAGATTATTCCAAAAACAATAGGCGCTACTTACTGGAAACAATTAGCACATTTTACTTCAAAAGCACTACTTATCTTAATTTTTCCTTTGAAATATACTGGGATTCTTTGGCTACTTCAACTCACTACAAGTTTGATTGGTGGCAAAGGACATGGTAGTGTTTTAAGTAGAGAAGACTTCACTGCTATGACTGAGATAGCTGAAAAAGAGGGCGTTTTTCAAACGTCAGAAAGTAACGTCATTAAAAATCTATTAAATTTCAAAGAAGTTAGAGTACGAGATATTATGACACCCAGAACTGTTCTAAAATCTGCAAATGAAGATCAAACCATTCAAGAATTTTTTGATGAAAATCAAATGTTACGCTTTTCAAGAATTCCAATCTACACCGAAAAATCAGATAATATTTCAGGATATTTTTTAAAAGATCAGTTATTGGAGGCCATTATTAGAGGAAATGGGAAGCAACCTCTTAAAAATATTAAACGATCAATTTTAATTACAGAAAGAAATTTACCAATTCCAAGTTTGTTTGATAAATTGATAGATGAGCGAGAACATATTGCGTTGGTAGTTGATGAATACGGCTCAGTTAGTGGTTTGGTAACTCAGGAAGATATGATTGAAACTCTTCTCGGTTTGGAAATTATGGATGAAAGTGACACCATCGAAGATATGCAGCTTTTAGCCAGAAAAAGTTGGGAACGTAGAGCTAAACGCCTTGGCATTATTGAAGATCAAACAACTGATGACTAATTTAGTCTTCTTTGTATTCATAGTATAAGAAATCATTGTAGGGAAATCTTTGTATATGAATTTCTTTTACTTTTTCATATGTAGTCTCTTTAAAAGATTCTAAATTTTCTTTATTTAATGCAGAAATAAAAATAGCCGCATTTTTTTCGCTACTCATCCAAGTTTTTTGCCAATCATCCAAAGAATAATGTTCAGATGTTTTTTCAGTAACCAAATCATCTTCATCTATTGTTTCATGGCTATAAGCATCTATTTTATTAAAAACCATCACTGTTGGCTTGTCTACGCAATGAATTTCATCTAAAATAGTATTAACGGAAGCTATATGGTCTTCAAAATTAGGATGTGAAATATCTACTACATGAAGCAATAAATCTGCTTCACGGACCTCATCTAATGTAGATTTAAAGGATTCCACTAGCTGTGTAGGTAGTTTTCTTATAAAACCTACAGTATCTGTCATCAAAAAAGGGATATTTTTAATGACTACTTTTCTAACGGTTGTATCTAGGGTTGCAAACAATTTATTTTCTGCAAAAACATCACTTTTGCTAATCACATTCATAAGGGTAGATTTTCCAACGTTGGTGTATCCAACTAGAGCAACTCTAACCATCTTCCCACGATTTTTTCGCTGAACAGCCATTTGCTTATCTATAGTTACCAGTTTTTTCTTTAACAAAGAAATTTTATCGCGAATAATTCGTCTATCTGTTTCTATTTCTGTTTCTCCAGGACCACGCATTCCAATACCCCCTTTTTGCTTGTCTAGGTGAGTCCATAGCTTTGTTAAACGGGGTAATAAGTATTGATGTTGCGCTAATTCGACTTGAGTTTTAGCAGAACTAGTTTGTGCTCTTTGAGCAAAAATATCTAAGATAAGATTGGTTCTGTCTAAAATTTTACAATCGAGTATTTTTTCAATATTTCTTAATTGAGCTGGGGATAATTCATCATCAAAAATTGCTGTTCCTACAGCGTTGCTATTAATATAAGATCTAACCTCCTCAAGTTTTCCAGCTCCTAAAAATGTTTTTGGATGAGGTTTTTCTAATTTTTGAACAAAACGCTTTACAGCAATTCCACCTGCCGTATTTGTTAAAAATTCTAATTCATCTAGATACTCTTTTGATTGAGATAGGTCTTGTAATTGAGTAATTACCCCTATTAAAACTACTTTTTCTGAAATGGCTTCTCTCTGATCAATCATAGGCTACAAAGGTACTAAGAAACTAATTGAAAAGGTTTAAAAAAATGGGTTTTGGCAGAATTGAAATCATTCTTCTTTTTTCATTTCACCTAGCAAGGTCTTATCATTAATAATGTATTTTTTATACTTCCCATCTTTATATCTCCAATAAATAAAAATAGGCATAAAAATAAATGATAAATACATCACTCCTAATCCCATTACAATGGGACCTTTAGAATGATTAATATATTCTAGGTACCCTCCTAAAAACATCCAAAGGGCAAAAATGATAAACAGAATTTTTAATGCTAATTTCATAAAACAAAACTACAAAAAGTTCTATCTTTAAGTAAATTTATTTCTTAATGAGAAACTCGGCATATTTACTTCTATTTTTAATGATGATTTCATGTGATCTCAATCAAAATAAAGAAGATAAATCACCAAAAAAAATAACAATTGTAGCCCATAGAGGAGCATCTGGTTATTTGCCCGAACACACCTTGGCATCTAAAGCGATGGCGCATGCAATGAATGCTGATTATATTGAACAAGATATCGTATTAAGTAAAGATGATATTCCTATTGTAATTCACGATATATTTCTAGATGATGTAACCAATGTTTCAGAGAAGTTTCCTAAAAGAAAAAGAGAAGATGGCAAATACTATGTGATTGATTTTACTTTTGAAGAACTTAAAAGCTTGGAGGTTACTGAACGGTTTAATTCAAAAACAGGGCTCCAGATTTACCCTAATAGATTTCCTAAGGGGATTAGTTCTTTTCGATTACATTCTTTGCAAGATGAAATAGAACTCATTCAAGGCCTCAATAAAAGTACCGGTAAAAATATTGGAATATATCCTGAAATTAAAAATCCAAAATTTCATCACGAAAACGGAAAGGATTTTTCAAAAATAGTTTTGGAGATATTAACTAAGTATGGTTATTCTAAAAAAGATGATCAATGTATTTTACAATGTTTTGACGCACAAGAATTAGAACGGATAAGAAATGAATTAAAGTCAGAATTATTTTTAGTTCAATTAATGGAATTTCCTGAACAAAAAAATCTTTTAGCGTTTTATGCAAGTTATGCAGATGGTATAGGCCCTTGGTATAAACACATAATTTCCTCAAAAACAACCTCAGGTTTTTCTTTTACTTCTCTAGTTGAAGAGGCTCACAAACTAAGCCTAATCGTTCATCCATACACCTTTAGAGAAGATAGTTTAGATGAATTTGATTCTTTTAAACAAATGATTGACGTTATTATACATAAAGGAGGAGCAGATGGAGGATTTACAGATTTTCCTGACAGAATGAAGGAAGTTTTAGAAACAAAATTAGGAGTTAGTCAGCTCAATTAATTTATTTCTATAAGCTGTTAGTAATTTAGATTTTGAAATAAAACCTACATATTTTTTATTTTTAATAACGGGTAAATTCCACGCTCCAGACCCTTTAAATTTCTCCATAATAGTTTCCATAGAATCATCATAAAAAATAACATTTGGCGCAGACTTCATAAAAAGTGAAACTGTCGTATTTTCATAAAGGCTTTGTTCAAACATTACAGATCTCACATCGTCTAATAAAACAATTCCTAAAAATTGTTCGGTTTCATCTACAACTGGAAAAATATTTCTACTAGACTTAGAAACACCTTTTCTGAGGAGTTCTCCTAAAGTCATATCAGTTGAAATTTTTATAAAGTCTGTCTCTATAATTCTATCTATATTGAGCATCATCAATGCATTCTTGTCTTTATCTTTAGTAATGAGTTCACCGCGTTTTGCAAGTTCTGCTGTGTAGATAGAATTTGGCACAAAATACTTAGTGAAACCAAAAGAAATAGTGGCTACTAACATCAAGGGAACAAACAAATCATACCCCCCTGTAATTTCTGCAATCAAAAAAATTGCAGTTAAAGGTGCGTGCAAAACTCCTGCCATTAGACCTGTCATGCCAATTAAGGTAAAATTAGATTCTGAGACCTCAAACCCAAACTGATTAATCAGTTTTGCAACTGAATTTCCAAGAGCACTTCCCATAAAAAGAGTAGGTATAAAAATCCCGCCTACACCACCAGCAGCAAAAGTGGTTGTCATGGCAATGGCCTTAAAGACTGCTATGATAAGCAATATGCCAATTACGATCCAAACATTGTTAAAGTCTATTTGGTATTGAATACCATTAAGGGCAGCCTCGATTTCACCATTTAACAGATTATTTATTAATCCATAACCCTCTCCATATAATGGTGGGAATAGATACAACATAAGCCCAATTGCAAGAGCAGCAATTCCAATCTTAACGTATGCATTTGAAAACCATGCAAAAAAACGAGTAATTAAAAAATACATTTTAGAAAAGTAAACCGAAGCAATACCGGTAGCTACCCCCAATAATATAAAGAAAATTATGTCTTTAACTCGCCATGCATCTAATAGCTCAAAACTAAACAACACATCTGTCCCTCTAAAAAAATAAGAGGTAATAACTGCAGCAACAGATGCTAAAAGTAAAGGTACTAAAGAAGTGAAAACCAAATCTAAACTAAAAATTTCTACTGCAAAAACTATAGCTGCTACTGGTGCTTTAAACATAGAAGACATGGCTCCAGCTGTTGCACAGCCAATTAATAACATTCTAGTTTTGGCGTTCATATGAAACATACTTGCAACATTAGAACCTATTGCTGCTCCTGTACTTACTGCCGGACCTTGCAACCCAACAGAACCTCCAAAACCAACTGTTATTGGCGCCACCATAAATGAGGCAAACATTTTATATCTTTCTATGATTCCACTTCGTTTAGAAATAGCATACAGAGTAGTAGAAATTCCATGACCAATTTCTTTTTTTAAAACGTTTTTCTTAATTAAGTAAACCAGCCAAACCCCTACAATTGGAAAAATAAAATACAAGGAATAATAGTAATTTCTTATAAAACCCCCTTCTAGCACAGATTGAATAAATAGTGTAAGGTATTTTAATAGAACTGTTCCTAAACCCGCTAAAAATCCAACAAGAATACTCAATACTAGAATAAATTGACGCTCTGAGATATACTTATATCTCCATATCAAAATTTTAGTAAAAATGGATCGTTTTTTATTGGGCATTTTTATTTATTATTAATCATAACGTTGGCCAACACTTAAGAAATCTGTTCCTAAATATTTTTCTCCTTTATTATAATACCAGGCACGCTTTTTTGGCATTTTAATTCTTTTTACTGTTTCTAAACCTGACAATAAAATAAATTCTCCATCATTTTTTTCTTCTTCATGATAAAACTGATAAACCTCCATAGCATAGGTTAAAGGATCAAAATAAAAATACCAAGTATCTTCACCTACTTCTTTTTCATAGCTGACTTTTAAGACGAGGTAATCCTTTCCTTTAAACTTTTTTAGTACTACTTTATTATGAATGATTGTTCCAGCATCTTTCAATTTCATTGGTAATCCATACAAATAGGTATAGTAATCTTGATACATCTTTGCACGTTCACAACTTAAATTATTGGCTATTTTTTCTTCCTCTGTAGCGATGTTACTATTGTAATAAATTTGGCATTTTTCTTTATCCAAAATATAACCATATGAGGTTTTATCCTGAGTTGCAAATAAATTAAAATATTCATTAGGCAAATCAACTCTAATCATGGAATGCCTATCTGATTTAGTGGGTGTTTTCATCGTTACATTGAAAGTTCCTGAGAATGTTGACCAATTCCCATCAGGATCGTGATATTCAATGGCTTTTTCTAAAAGTTGTAACCCTGTCATTTCTTGCCCGAAAAATTGACTAGTTGAAAAAATAACAAATAAGAGGAAAATACTTTTTTTCATTTTTTGATGTATAAAAAATCCCGCAGTTGCGGGATTAAATTTTTATTCTTGAATGTCTAATTTAATATTCAATTCTTTTAATTGCTCATCGTCTATAGTAGCTGGTGAATCTATCATCACATCTCTTCCAGAATTGTTTTTTGGAAAAGCAATAAAATCTCTAATGGTTTCTTGACCTCCTAAAATAGACACCAGTCTATCTAAACCAAAAGCGATACCTCCATGAGGTGGAGCGCCATATTCAAAAGCATCCATTAAAAATCCAAACTGTGCTTTTGCCTCTTCATCAGAAAAACCAAGTTTCTTTAACATAATTGCCTGAATCTCTTTATCATGTATTCTAATTGAACCTCCTCCAATTTCATTTCCATTTAATACCAAATCATAGGCATTGGCTTTCACTTCACCAGGCTTGGAATCCAACAACTCTAGTTGGCCAGGTTTTGGTGAGGTAAATGGGTGATGCATGGCATGATAATGACCCGTTTCTT
>Ga0233438_10002195_pt1 | contig 19976 bp, 22 predicted proteins | sample SI_123_September_FD_182720 | JGI IMG/M metagenome (GOLD analysis project Ga0233438, IMG submission 182720) | Seawater microbial communities from Saanich Inlet, British Columbia, Canada - SI_123_September2016_10_MG | ecosystem: Environmental > Aquatic > Marine > Inlet | place: Canada: British...
AATGCCCATTGTTGCCCGATATGATCACTAAAAGATGATACCAGTGTCTAGTATAAAATCAATGCACTAAATTAGGTGACAACTTTAGTATAATAACGCTAGTTATAGGCTTATTTTTGCGTTAAATAAAAATAAAAGGAGTGAGGTCAACGAGAGATTGTCATTTCATTATCGTTTACCCATATGACATTCAAAGAACTAGGCCTTTCAGAAGCCTTATTAAAAGCTGTAGCAGATAAAAATTATGAAACTCCAAGTCCCATACAAGAAAAATCAATTCCTCCCATATTGAGGGGGCAAGATGTCCTAGCCAGTGCACAAACAGGAACAGGGAAAACAGCAGGTTTTGCCATGCCAATGATACAATTGCTATCAATGGAAAAACGTTCAAGCATTAGACCTATTCAAGGGCTGGTACTAACGCCAACTCGTGAATTAGCTGCCCAAGTATGGGATGATGTTCAATCGTATAGTAAGTATGTAGATATCCGAAGTACGGTTATTTTTGGTGGGGTAAATCAAAAACCACAGGTAGCTCAGTTGCAGCGTGGTGTAGATATTTTAGTCGCCACTCCAGGAAGACTGATGGATCTTCATAGTCAAGGATTTATTTCCTTAAAAAAGTTAAAATTTCTAGTGCTTGATGAAGCAGATCGAATGTTAGATATGGGCTTTCTTAGAGATATTAAAAAAATTATACAAATGATGCCTGAAAAAAGGCAGAATTTATTATTCTCTGCTACTTTTTCGAAAGAAATTAAAAAATTAGCTAGTGGATTATTGACCAATCCAATTCTTGTAGAAGCCACACCTGAAAATACTACCGCAGAACGAATAGATCAAGCTGTATATCGTGTAGATGCTAAACGAAAAACAGAATTGATAACAAAACTGATATGGGAAGGTAATTGGCATCAAGTATTAGTGTTTACTAGAACTAAACATGGTGCAAACCGACTTACACAAAAACTTGAAAAAGCAAAAATTACAGCGGCTGCCATTCATGGGAACAAATCTCAAGCTGCTCGTACCAGGGCTCTAGCTAATTTCAAAAGTGGGGAGATCAGTGTCCTTGTAGCTACAGATATTGCCGCACGTGGACTTGATATACCATTATTGCCCTTTGTCATAAACTACGAATTACCCAATATTGCTGAAGATTATGTACATCGAATAGGAAGAACAGGTCGTGCTGGAGCAAGTGGTATTGCAATTTCTTTGGTAAGTGGTGAAGAAAATGAATACTTAAAATCTATTGAAAAACTTTTGGGACTGCAAATTCAAAGTGGCACTGTAGAAGGATTTGAACCATCAAAAGGTCCAGTTGATGGCGGAAAAAAAAGAATGAAGGAGCAAGGAAAAGATTCTATCCAATCACATACTAATAACTATAAAAAACCATCAAATAATCAGAAGCGAAATAATCGATTTAGAGGAAAGCCTAATAAATCTATGGATTGAAAAAATTAGTCTTTGCAGTCACATTTCTCACAATCTGCTTTGGTTTCAAAACCTATTGCTGAGCATCCACTATAGCCAATATACTTACATTTATTTTCCTCTGGATAGTAAATCCAGGATTCAAAATAGGCTGTACATGTGGTTTGATTATTGAGGGGTTTTTCCTGACATTTTACTTCAGAAATACACTGTTTATTACAACTGAGAAAAATAATATTGTAAAAAACTAGAAAAACAATTAGTTTAAAAAGGGTTGGTTTCATCTAAATGACACCGCTTTTCTTACCATGTTTGAACTTCCCATGATTACGGGGTTTCGTTGATGAATCTCCGTGGGCTCTAATTCTAAAATTCTTGTATCTCCAGTTGTAGCAATGCCGCCAGCTTGTTCAGTTATGAAAGCCATAGGGTTACTTTCAAACATTAATCTTAACTTTCCATTGGGTGAATCTTTCGTTGAAGGGTATATGAAAATACCTCCTTTTAGCAAATTTCTATGGAAATCAGCGACCATACTGCCTATATAACGAGCACTATATGGTTTTTTATCAATAGAATTTCTACAATAGTCTATGTAGTTTTTTGTAGATTGTTCAAATTGATCGTAATTGCCTTCATTTACGGAATAAATATTTCCGTCAGTGGGTATTTTTATATTAGGATGACTTAAACAAAAATCTCCGATAGAAGAATCTAATGTAAACGCGTTCACACCCTGTCCCGTAGTAAATACAAGCATTGTACTACTTCCATATATTATATATCCAGCAGCAACTTGATTAACTCCTTTTTGAAGTACATCATCCATAGTTACAGGTCCACCTATAGGACTTTTCCTTTTATAAACTGAAAAAATTGTTCCAATGGATGCATTCACATCAATATTACTACTTCCATCCAATGGATCAATGGCAATAATGTATTTACTATCCTTGTTGAGAGTGGTTTCTATGTGATGAATATTTTCCTCTTCTTCTGATATTATAGCACAACAATCACCTCCCAAGGTTAGTGAAGATTTAAATTCTTCATTTGCAATAATGTCTAATTTTTTTACATCTTCACCTTGCACATTGACTGTACCGAAAGCACCTAGTATATCAACTAGACCAGCTTTTCTAACATCTCTGTTTACAATCTTGGCAGCAAATTTAATATCCCTAAATATTTTGGATAAATCCCCATTTGCATCAGGAAATTTATTTTGTTGATCTGCTATAAATTGACTTAGACTTATTACTTTATTGGTTCTCATTATTGTTATTATGTGGTAATATTGCCACAAATTTAATCATAAATGAGAGTATTCAAATTTGGAGGAGCCAGCGTTAAAAATGCTGAAGCCGTAAAAAATGTTGCTTCGGTAGTTCAAAATTTCGGTCAAGGTCCACTATTGGTGGTGATATCGGCAATGGGTAAAACTACTAACAAACTTGAGGAGCTAGTGGATGCTTATTATTACAATAGAGAAAATAAAAAAGAACTATTCTCAGATATAAAATCTTTTCATCAAGAAATAACGGATTCTCTATTTATAGCTGAAAATGATTTTTACGAGGTAGAAAATTTATTAATAGAATTAGAATGCATTATAGAAAAAAGACGAGATGAGAATGCTTCTTATGATTTGGAATATGACAAAATCGTTCCTTTTGGCGAATTGATTTCTACAAAAATTGTGAGTATATTCCTTAATAAATATGGGGTAAAAAATCGTTGGATTGATGCACGAAATTTTGTGATCACAAGTAGTAAGCATCGATCTGCAAGTGTTCTATGGGATGAATCTGTTCCATTTATTCAAAATAACTTGAGAATATTGGCCGAACGTCAGACAATCATAACTCAAGGGTTTATCGGAAGAGATCTTAATCATAACAATACAACATTAGGCAGAGAAGGTTCTGATTATTCTGCAGCAATTTTTGCTTTTGGTTTGGATGCAGAATCTGTAACGATTTGGAAAGATGTAGAAGGGATTATGAATGCTGATCCAAAACAGTTTTCTGAGGCGCAACTCATCCCCAAAGTATCCTATAATGAAGCAATTGAGCTGGCTTATTATGGGGCATCTGTAATTCACCCCAAAACTATTCAGCCACTCAAAAATAAATCAATTCCACTTTTCGTGAAATCATTCATTAATCCTGAATTGCCAGGTACAGAAGTGATAGAAAATGACAGTAGAACTCTAAACGATACACAATGCTATATCGTAAAGCATGATCAGTCATTGATTACTATTGCTTCAAGAGATTTTTCATTTATTGTTGAAGATAATTTAGAACTCATATTTAGTACTTTTAATCAAGTGGGTATTCAGCTAAATCTGATGCAAAATTCTGCTATTAGTTTTATGTCTTGTTTTAATAAAAATGATGCAAAAACAGAGGCAATTTTAGAAGTTTTAAAAGATAAATTTACGGTGCAAATAAACTCAGGATATACTTTATTGACTGTATTTAATTACAATGATGCTTTTAATCAATTGGATAAAATTATTGATGGGAGAGATATTGCTCTGGAGCAAAAATCAACTTCAGCTCTTCAACTATTGCTTATTAATTAAATTGGGATCAATGGGACCAGTTTTAATCTCAATATCATCCTGATATTGAATGGTACTTTTATTACCCATAATGGTTACGTCAAATACACCATTTTTTTTGCCGTTCTCAAAATGGCCTTTGATCGATTGTAGACCATCTTTAGTTGCTTGGGTACAAACTCCGTGAGGTTTACCATTTTTAAAATACCCATCAATTATTCCATCTGGTGTTGTTAGTGTTCCACGTCCTGAAAATGAGTTGTTTACGAGTATTCCTGTATAGGAATATCGATCTTTTATAGTATAGGTTCCTTGGCCATGCATTTTATCTTGTTGCCAATCACCAAGATAGGTGGTTTTATTAGAGTATCCTATACGACCTTTACCATGTTTTTTGCTCATTGCAAAACTACCCGAATAGGAGTATTGGTATATTTTTGAATAAAACTCTCCTTGGCCCCAAAAAAATCCTAGTTTGAATTCGCCTTCATATTTATTACCAAACGAATCAATATATTGGCCTTTTCCATGAGGAACACCATAGGACCATTCACCTTGATATTTTGCAGTTCCCTCGCCCCACATCATACTTCCGACACCATCAACAGTATTCCCGTTAATTTTTTGGCCATCAGGAACTAATCGGATGCCTGTTGCAGCAATAATTGATTCTCTATTCTCTTGAAGTGTTTTTAAAGTAGCTGTGATTTTAAGGTGATATAATTTTCCATTCTCAAAGTAAAAATCTATCTGAAAATCATCGGTATTCATTCGGCGTTGAAATGGATTTTCTGAGACAAAATCCAGCCCACCAGATTTTTCTTGAATTTGATCAATATTCATACCCCATTGAATATTGAAAGGCATTGAACCGGTATATTTTTGATAACTGTATCCACTATCGAATAAGGATACCATATACAAGCTAATGTCAGTGTTGAACGCCAAGCCAAAGCCATTTTCCTTGTAATCAATTTTATATAATCTTAGATAGGGTAAAAATGACTCGATGGGTTTACTCTTTTGATAGGGTTTTAAAAAATTTGCCACCTCAGAATTGGTGTAGGGTTTACCTATCATATTCTCAGGTGATTGAGCGAAGGTTATCCCATGTATTATATTAAAAAAGAAAAAAAGGATGAGCTTGATTTTTTTTAGATGCATGGATAAATAAATATGAACAAATGTATTAGCTATATGTTAGACATCATAATTGGACGATAAATAAAGTTGTTTTATTTAAGACGAGATGATTTAGGATTCAGTTGCTTTCACTATTTTAGATTGACATTAAATATTACATTCGCAATACCAAATAATGAGTATACATAAAGTACTATTTAGATTTGAGGAAAATCCTGATAAAGCGATTTTCGTTGAAGTAGAAAGTGGAGACACGATACTCGATGCAGCTTTGGATAACCAAATTCATTTGAACCATAACTGTGGTGCGGTATGTGCCTGCAGCACATGTCACGTATATATAGAAAAAGGAATGGATGATTTGCCAGAGATCACAGATAAAGAAGAAGATTTTATTGATCGGGCAGAAAATCCAAGGATTAATTCTAGATTAGGTTGTCAATGTATTATAAATTCAGACATTGAAGTAACTATTCCCGATCAAAGTAGCATAATTGGACATTAATTTATGAGTAATAAAAACTTCTATGAGCCCCCAATGAAATGGTCAGATTATGAGGACATTGCACTTGCATTGTATGAAAAATTTGGTGATGAATTTGGTGAAGCTCAAATATATCGTATCCGCTTTACGGATTTGTTAAATTGGGTACTAGAATTGCCAAATTTTGAGGGTAAACGTGAGGATAGCAATGAGGGACATCTTGAAATGATCCAGAGTAGTTGGGTTTACGAATGGCGTGATAATCAATGATTTGATTATGGTATTAGATAAATTAAGCAGCATAAAAACATTTATTTTTGACATAGATGGTGTCTTTACTAAGGGTCAGGTTCTTGCTCAAAAAAATGGTGATCAATCTAGATTTTTTAATATAAAAGATGGTTTTGCTGTCCAATATGCTATCAAACAAAAGTATAACGTCATTATTATCAGCGGTGGAAACTCTGAAGGTGTAAAGCAAAGATTAAGAACTTTAGGCATTACTGAAATTCATATGGGAGTTTCTGATAAAAAGGAATTCTTAGCTCAACTCTCCAATCAACTTAATCTTAATTTAAATGAAGCTTTATACATGGGAGATGATTATCCAGATTTATCTCCCATGCGCATGTGTGGTTTAAAAGTGGCACCTGCAGATGCTGCATGGGAAGTATTAAAAGAGTCAAATATGATAACCAAAGCCAAAGGTGGAGAAGGGGCCATAAGAGAGATCATAGTTCAAGTATTAACCATTCAGGATGCTTGGCAAGATTCCAATCACGCTGTATGGTAAAATCTACATCCTTTTAGTTTTGTGGTTTTATACTCATTTGAAATTTATTAATTTGTATTCATGAATTTTCTCGAAGTAATAACTTCATATAAATATCCAATTACGTTTACATTTTTTGCATTATGGGTTGTATTTTTTGATGGAAATAGTGCAATCTTTATTTATAGACAATACCAAGAGCTCAAAGAATTAAAAGCTCAAGAATCTTTTTTATCTCAAGAAATAAATGATATGACAATAGAAATGGAAGTTTTAACATCTAATGATGAAAAGCTGGAAAAATATGCCAGAGAAAATTATTTTTTTAAAAAGGATAATGAGGATATTTACATAATTGAAGAAAAAATTGATTAACTGAATTTCTGTTGAATTATGCTCAGAATTTTTTGATGCAAAATTACATTGCTAGCTAAAATAGAATTTCCAAATACAAATTGATTTTTGGCGTTAAAATCAGTTACTATTCCACCCGCTTGTTGAACAATGTATGCTCCCCCAGCAACATCCCATGGACTTAAATTGAGTTCATAAAATGCATCAAATCTTCCGCACGCTGTGTAAGCCAAATCAATAGCAGCACTTCCCATTCTTCGTATACCTTTGGTTTCTCTCATCAATTTTTCGAGTAATTGAAGGTAAGACTTCATTTCATCAAAATTATAGTATGGGAAACCTGTGGCAATCAAAGTATCTGACCATTTATTTCGTTTTGAAATTTGAATGCTGGTGTTATTGAGAAAAGCCCCTTGGGGTGTAGCCGAAAACATTTCGTGGTCTTGAGGAACAAAAACATTAGCATAAACGGGTTTTTCGCAGGCATATAGAGCAATAGATATAGCAAATTTGGAGTGACCAAAAAGATAATTAGTTGTACCATCCAAAGGGTCAATAATCCAATATAGTTCAGGATTTTTTTCTAAAGTCGTTTTTTCTTCGGTAAGAAAACCAGCAGAAGGTGTTATTTTTTTAAGTTCTTTAACTAGTTTTTTTTCACTTTCAATATCCACATAACTAACCAGTTGGTTTAAGCTTTTTTCTTCTATTTGAATGGGATTTACTTTGGTTTGATGTTCGCATTGAAAATCCCCAACTTCAAAGAGGACTTTTTCTATCTGTCGGATTTGATAAGTACTAAGCATCAATATTTTCGTTATACTTTTCTAATATGAAATTCCATGCTACTTCCATATCAAGTTTTTCTAGCATTTCATTATAATTCTTGGCTACAAAATTCCTACCTAAATCTGTTTGAGAATTCCAATAATTGGGATTTTTCTCAATTTGCTTTATGACTTCTTCAAGTTTCTTGGCAAATAATAGAATATTCTTTTCAGGAATAGCCATTGTAAAATCTTCTTTAAAATATTCTTTGCCACCTTTGCCTGGATATCCAATTACGATACACCCGCTAGCTATAGCTTCTATAGCTGGTAATCCGAATCCCTCATCCAGATTTGAACTTAAAAAAATAGAGCTTTCCTGCATGGCTTTTGAAACATCAGCATGAGTAAAATGATCAATGTCTATAAGTTCCCAATGGGCTAAATTTCCTCTTAATGAATTCATCTGAAGAACTTGCTTAATATCGGCATGGTTTTTACGAGACATATACAATATTTGTTTCTTTTTATGGGTAGCTGATTGAAATTGATTAGTGTCAATAATGGATGAAGTTGGAATAGTTTGAGCTTTTGATGGTAAACAAGTGAAACCAAGTAAAAAACAAACAAAGAAAACGATAATGACAAGATCTGATATTTTCATAATAGATTAAAGTTTAAAAAGACGTTGCAAAATTAAAATTAAAATTCAGTTAATTCATTCGGCTTTAAACTATAATTTCGTAGGCATAATTTTCTATGCATAAAGTAGTACAAAATGCTGATGAAGCTATACGAGGTATTCAGGATGGATCAACATTAATGTTGGGAGGTTTTGGATTGTGTGGGATACCTGAAAATTGTATATCAGCACTGGTAAAATCTGGAGTTAAAAATTTGACGTGTATTTCTAACAATGCAGGTGTAGATGACTTTGGTATTGGTTTGCTTCTTCAAAGCAAGCAAGTGAAAAAAATGATTTCTTCATACGTTGGTGAGAATGCAGAATTTGAGCGACAACTATTAACAGGGGAATTAGAAGTAGAGCTTTTACCTCAAGGGACACTAGCAGAGCGTTGTAGAGCAGCGGGAGCAGGTATTCCAGCATTTTTTACCCCAGCTGGATATGGGACAGAAATAGCAGAAGGCAAAGAAACTCGGGAGTTTCATGATAAACAATACATTATGGAAACCGCTTTTGAATCAGATTACGCAATTGTTAAAGCTTGGAAAGGAGATACGGACGGAAATTTAATATACAAAGCCACCGCAAGAAATTTTAATCCAATGATGGCTATGGCAGGTAAAATAACCATTGCAGAAGTAGAAGAACTTGTAGAACCTGGTGAGTTAGATCCTAACTTTATTCATACACCCAGCATTTTTGTGAATCGCATTTTTCAGGGTACCCATTATGAAAAACGAATTGAACAAAGAACTATTCGATAACCTGTTATGTTAACCAAAGAACAAATCGCCAAACGTATTGCCCGAGAACTCAAAGATGGATACTATGTGAATTTAGGAATCGGCATACCGACTCTGGTTGCCAATTATGTTCCAGATACCATTAATGTAACGCTTCAATCTGAGAATGGATTACTTGGAATGGGGCCATTTCCCTCAGAAGATGAATTAGATGCGGATTTGATTAATGCAGGCAAACAAACGGTAACCACACTTCCTGGTTCTGTGTTTTTTGATAGTGCAACTAGCTTTGCAATGATTCGAAGTGGTCGAGTAGATCTGACCGTTCTGGGAGCTATGGAAGTAAATGATCAAGGCGATATTGCGAATTGGAAAATCCCTGGGAAAATGGTAAAGGGTATGGGAGGTGCTATGGATTTGGTGGCATCTGCTCAACAGATTATAGTGGCTATGCAGCATACTAATAAAGCTGGTGAAAGCAAGTTGTTATCTAAACTCACATTGCCAGTTACAGGGTTAGGTTGCGTAAAAAAAATTGTTACAAATCTCTGTGTAATAGACGTTACTCCTCGTGGCTTCGAGTTAAGAGAATTAGCTCCAGGTGTGGGCGTGGAAACAGTTAAAAATGCTACAGCAGGCAAACTAGTGATTGAAGGAGAAATTCCGGAAATACAGTTTTAACTCTGGCTTAAATAAAATCTAAAAATTGCCCATTGTTCTTTAGGGATAATTCTTTTCAAACGTTAATTTTGCACCCATGAAAGTAACAGTAGTAGGAGCAGGTGCAGTTGGGGCAAGTTGTGCAGAGTACATTGCCATAAAGAATTTTGCGTCAGAAGTTTGTCTAATCGATATCAAAGAAGGTTTTGCAGAGGGTAAAGCTATGGATTTAATGCAGTGTGCATCACTTAATGGTTTTGATACTCAAATTACTGGTGCTACCAATAATTATAGTAAATCAGCCAATAGTGATGTTGTTGTAATCACAAGTGGGATTCCTCGTAAACCAGGAATGACTCGTGAAGAATTGATTGGAATCAATGCGGGTATTGTTAAATCTGTGAGTTCTAGTCTGGTAGAATACTCTCCCAATGCTATCATTATAGTAGTAAGTAATCCGATGGATACGATGACTTATTTGGTACATAAAACAACAGGTCTATCTAAGAATAGAATTATTGGTATGGGTGGTGCTTTGGATAGTGCTCGTTTTAAATACCGAATTGCAGAAGCTTTGTCCTGTCCATTTTCAGATGTAGATGGAATGGTCATAGGAGGACATAGTGATACAGGTATGGTCCCACTTATTGAAAAAGCTACTCGTAATAGTGTGAATATTTCTGAATTTTTATCCAATGACCGGATGAGCCAAATTGTAGAAGATACCAAAGTAGGAGGAGCAACTCTCACTGGACTTTTAGGAACAAGTGCATGGTATGCTCCTGGTGCAGCTGTATCAGAAATTGTAAAGGCTATTGCCTTAGATTCTCATAAAATGATACCCTGTTCTGCTTTATTGGAGGGAGAATATGGCCTTTCTGGGTTATCTATCGGTGTTCCATGTATTATTGGTAAAAATGGAATCGAACGTATTGTAGAAGTATCACTAAATGATGCAGAAAAAAATAAACTACATGAAAGTGCCGAGGGTGTATCAAAAACAAATAGTCTTCTAGATTAAATTTCAGTATACTAAATATATTAAAGAGCCTTACGGGGCTCTTTTTTTTTGGACTATTTTCTGAGTGCAACTACTGGATCCATTTTAGAGGCCATTATAGCAGGTGATATCCCTGCAATAATTCCAATAAAAATGGCTATCGAAATTCCAAATGCAAAAATTGAAGCACTAAAAAAAAGCGTAAATGAAGTGAGGTATGAGACAACTAATCCTACCGTGATCACCAAAATAATTCCAATAATAGCCCCTATGATGCATAAAAAAACGGATTCAAAAAGAAACTGGGCTAAAATGAATTTACGTTTTGATCCGAGGGCTTTTTGAAGTCCGATAATAGATGTTCTTTCTTTTACAGAGACAAACATGATATTAGCAATACCAAAACCGCCAACTAAAAGTGAGAAGAATCCAATGATACCAGCAGCTATGTCAATCATCCCGAAGGTCTGATTTAAGCTATCAGAGACCATGGTTAATTTATTGATAGCGAAATTATCTTTATCTTTTGGTTTAATTTTACGTATAGATCTCATTATTCGAGTTATTTCAGATGACAAAGCATTCATATTAATATTTTCGTGACCTTTAATAATAATGGATGATGATGAACCGGAACTAGTGGCTTTTGCAAATCGTTGAGCAAATTTTTGGTTTAGGATTACAATATCATCATATTGTGGTCCACCAATACTTGATCCTTGATAATCAAGGATTCCAATAATTGTAACTTTTGTACCGTTAATTTTGATGGATTTACCCCTTGGATTTTGTCCTTGAAACAAATTTAAAGCTACATTATAACCTATGATTGCTGTGTTTTTTCCAGTTTTTATTTCAAAATCACTAAAAGCTCGTCCGCTAAATAATTCCCATTGATTGATTTCAAAAAAATCACCCATCACAGCCTGAATCTTAACATCATTCAGTTTAGATTGATTGGATTCAATGGTATTCTTACCAAATTCGAAAGAAAAAGCAGTATTCTTTACTAATGATGGATTGACATTCTTGGATAAAATTTGATACTCTTTTACATTGCATTGAGGGCGGTTCATGTATTCCCACCATTGATAGTTTTTGCCAAAACTCCATGGCCATTTTTGAATATAGATTATTTTATCACCTAGTTTATCGACATTATTTCTTATATTTTTTTCTAAAGAATAGGTTGCTGTAAAAATGCTAACAATGCATGAAATTCCAATAGTAATTCCAATTATAGATAAAAAGCTACGCAATTTATTGGCTCTCAGAAACCGAAAAGTTATCGCTACAGATTCTCTTATTAATAGAATAAAATTCATTCAGTTTACAAGGTTAATGAGGTAATTAAGAATAAAAAATTTGTTTTCCTAAAATTCGATATTTACGATATCGTATACAATGTATGATCAGTCAATGTCAAATCATTAGATAACACAGTTTCATAGAATGCTACAAATTGCTTGACTTCGGCTTTCAAAAGGGTTATCTTTGCACCAATTTTCAGCAAAAAAACTAAAACTATCCATGAAATTATCAGAATTCCATTTTGAACTTGATCAGAGTAAAATAGCATCTATATCTCCATACAACAGAGATGAGTGTAGGCTAATGGTTGTAGATAAAACCAAAAAAACCATTGAACATAAGATGTTTAAAGATATACTTGAGGAGTTTGATGAAGGAGATGTAATGGTCCTCAATAATGCCAAGGTTTTTCCTGCACGTCTCTATGGAAATAAAGAGAAAACTGGAGCCAAAATAGAAGTTTTTCTACTTAGAGAATTAAATGAGGAATTACGACTATGGGATGTTTTAGTAGATCCAGCTCGAAAAATACGAGTTGGAAACAAATTATTTTTTGGCGAAGATGAGTTGGTTGCAGAAGTAATTGACAATACAACATCACGCGGGAGAACTATACGTTTTCTTTTTGATGGATCAAACCAAGAATTTAAGGATGTCATTGAAAAACTTGGCCATACACCCATTCCTAAATACCTTGATCGCGAGGCTATTCCTGAGGACGAGGAGATGTACCAAACTATTTTTGCTGAAGAAGAAGGAGCCATTGCACCACCAGCTGCAGGATTACATTTTACTAAGGCTCTGATGATGCGTCTAGAAATCAAAGGAATTGAATTTGCCAAAATCAATCTCAACATTGGTTTAGGATCTTTTAGACCTGTTGAGGTCGAGGATTTAACCAAGCATAAAATGGATAGTGAACATTTTAAAATTGATCAAACTGCAGCTGATATAGTAAATAAAGCGAAAGAGAATAAAAAAAGAGTTTTAGCTGTAGGATCAAGTGTCATGCGGGCATTAGAAAGTTCAGTCTCAGCATTCGGCAAACTTAATCCAGACGATAATTGGACTGATAAATTTATATTTCCACCGTATGAACCCAGAATAGCCAATTGTTTTTTGACTAATTTTCATCAACCTCAATCTACATTAATGATGCTAACTTCGGCATACTTGGATGATCAAAAACTAGCTAATGAGGTATATGAAACAGCGTTAAAAGAAGGGTATAGCTTCCTCTGTTACGGAGATGTATTATTAATAAAGTAATTACTTTTTCTATTCATGTTATCCTTACAAATATTAATTCTTGCACTCATTGCATATCTCTTAGGTAGCATTCCTAGTAGTATATGGATTGGCAGATCTTACTTTGGAATAGATGTTAGAGAATTTGGAAGTGGTAATGCAGGAGCTACCAATACGTTTCGTGTACTCGGAACGAAAGCAGGAATTATTGTTTTATTTTTAGATATCATAAAAGGTGTAACTGCAGCAAGTCTTGTACATTATTTGGAGTCTGTAAGTCATGGAACTGAACGTTTCGTGAATCTTCAATTATTTTTTGGAATCCTAGCTGTAGTTGGACATATCTTTCCGGTCTTTGAAAATTTTAAAGGGGGGAAAGGCATAGCCACATTGTTTGGTATGCTTATCGGAATTCATTATGTGCTTGCAGTCGCTTGTCTAGCTTTATTTCTTGTGGTCTTATTTTTAACAAAATATGTTTCTCTAAGTAGCATATTTGCAGCGATATCATTTCCTTTATTTACCATTTATGTGTTTCATCGTGATGAACCACTTTTCATTACCTTTGGTATTGCAGCCGCTTTAATGGTCATTATTACACATAAAAAAAACATTAAACGTCTTTTAAATGGAGAGGAAGCGAAGACACGATTATTCAAAGTTAAATCATGATATATTATAGTGACACACAAGAGCTTGAAGACGTATCTGTAACAACGGATGTCGATAAAGGATTTGCTATCATTTTATATAATGATGACGTCAACACATTTGATCATGTTATTCATTGTTTGATTAAATATTGTAAACATACCGAGGCTCAAGCTGAACAATGTGCTATGATTGTCCATTACAAAGGAAAATGTCAAGTTAAAAACGGCTCAGAAATACTACTTATTCCTATTTGCAAAGTTCTTCAGGCACAAGGTTTAAGTGCTACATTGGAACAACTTTAGTACTGCTCTTTATCATTGGGGAAATCTACCGCTTTTACATCTTTAATATATTGACTTACCCCATTTTTAATCTCACTATACAGATTGAGGTATCTTCTCAAGAAGCGAGGAGAGAATTCCTTGGTAATACCTAAAAGATCATGTATGACTAAGACCTGTCCGTCAACGCCGCTTCCGGCACCTATTCCTATGACAGGGATATTGATACTTTGTGCAACCTGGGTAGCTAAAGTTGCAGGTATCTTTTCAAGAACGATTGCAAAGCAGCCAGCCTCTTCCAAAAGTTTTGCGTCTTGAATTAATTTTTCTGCCTCCTCTTTTTCTTTAGCTCTGACGGTATATGTGCCAAATTTATAAATACTCTGGGGGATTAAACCTAAGTGTCCCATAACGGGTATACCTGCTGATAATATTCGTTTAGCAGATTCAATTATTTCTGATCCACCTTCTAACTTCACAGCATGAGCACCACTTTCCTTCATGATACGGATTGCACTTCGCAATGCTTCAGAACTATTGCCTTGATAACTTCCAAAAGGAAGATCAACAACAACTAATGCACGATCAACGGCTCTAATTACAGATTGTGCATGATAAATCATATGATCCAATGTGATGGGGAGTGTACTGTCATGTCCTGCCATAACGTTACTGGCAGAGTCTCCAACAAGAATAACATCTATCCCTGCATCATCTAATATTTGAGCAAAAGAGTAATCATATGCGGTTAACATTGATATTTTTTCGCCTCGAGTTTTCATTTCTTGAAGCTGATGAGTAGTTACTTTTTTAATATCTTTTTTGGCGGTGCTCATTTTTTTTATTCTGGAATAGGGAGTGAATTCTTTAACCGATCAATTTCTCGTAATAGTATTTTAACATCCTCTTTGAGTTTTTTGTTTTCTTGTTCGTGAATACTCTTCTCTTTTTTAATTGCAGCGTTTTCTTTTTTTAAATTCGCTAAAATTTGTGTTAAGTTCAGAACTAAATCACCATTAGATCCTTTTTCAATATCTTCTTTTAAAGATTCAAGATAAAGGAGTCTACTCGTATTTTTCTGAAGAAGTTGAGTGGTAGAATCAAGTTGGTATGTTAAAAATGTATTCTGAATTTCTAGCTCAGAAGCCTTGGCTATTAGTGTAGTATCGTAATTAAGCATACTGCGGTATTTGTCTACTTCTCTTTGTAAGCTTGCGATTGTTTTTTGTTGTTTATCAATTTTGGTTTTAAAAATCAAAATGACTTCTTGAAATTCTATGTTTGGCTCTTCTTTTTGTATCCCACTGGATGATGAACGATTTGAAAAATCAGTCAGATTGGAACTATTTTTTAATAAAAATTGATTGAATTTTATTTCACTTTCGGGTCCAGAGAACAGACCTATTTTGCCTTTTGTTAGCTGCATATCATAGATAGAATTTACAAAAGTGCCATTCATGTAAATATCGCTGTGTTCAGATTGTGTTTTAATAGTGATTGTATTCTCCCCGTTTTTTTCAATAGCTGAATGTTTTAACCACCCTAAATTTTCTGGATCACCCAAAATGTATCGTTCTTGGTTGTTGGTTATTTTAAGTACACGATACTGTCGATCAGAATTTATTTCGACGATGATCGCTCTACTGGGATTTGATTGTCCATGGAAAATGATTCCTCCAACCGAAGCACTTGAACTCTTCGTTAGCATATATTTTACATCTATTTCATAATTACTCAGATCATTCGGATGTTTGAGATATACCATGGATCTACCTTCCGTATCCATGCGTTTTACCCGATAGTAACCATCTTCAACAATAGATAATTCAAACGCATTGAACTTTTGAGGAAATAAATCAATGGTATTGTTTTCGAAATTTTCAAAATAAAGCGTATCACTGTAATTTTGTGTTACATTTTGTCCTTTAGAAAAAAGAAATACACCAATTGTGCAAATAAATAATAGGAATCTTATCATAATTATGAAAGCTTTGCAAAGCTAATCTAAAAATATGCAAAAAACGATTTGGTATCTGTTTCTAACGTTGTTTCTATTAACTTCATTTTGGAGTTGCGAGAACGAATTGGTCGTCGCTGCAGATTGGAAAGAAGTGGCTGTTATCTACGGAGCATTAAATCCCAATCAAGAAAAAAATTACATCAGAATACAACGGGCTTATTTAGATGGTAATGAGGCTGCAATTGCCTTTTCAAACCATAAAGATTCGATATATTTTGATACCTTGGATGTGAGGATTCAAGAATACAGAATGCTAGCTGGTGAGATAGATTTTAGCTTTCAGAATGAGTTTACACTCAGAAAAGTAAATGGTACAGATATCGGAATGCCTAAAGATTCGGGAGTCTTTTATCAAGATGACAATATACTCTACGAATTGAGTGATCCCATCAAGTCTTCACAATTTGCTACAGATTATCGGTATAAAATTATTGTTCAAAACCCAAAATCGGGTTATGAATGCCATGCTACAACTCTAAGTGTGGGTCAAGCAGAAGTAAAAGGGCCCGTAAGTAACTCTGGAGGAACCATATATTTCTCAAATGAGACCATCCCTGTAACACTTCAAGAAGGAAAGCATGCGAGGGCATATAAAGTAACTATGGATTTTAGAGTTGAAGAATATCCAAAGGATAATCCTTCTTCATCACAAATAAATGAGTACACATGGACATTAGTTAATCTAGGCAAAACTCAATCTTTGAATGGCTTCAATTTGGGGAGATATCTTGTTTCTTCCTCTGGTTTTTTCTCAAATCTTGCATCAATAATGCCTGTTAATGATAATGTACAACGACGATTGGTAGATTTTGATTTGACGTATTTTGGTATATCCGATGATTTTAATACTTATTTGAGCGTTAACAAACCCTCCATTGGCATTGTTCAGAAAAAGCCAGAATATACCAATATAGAAAATGGTCTGGGTTTGTTTGCCTCCAGAAATAGTATATTATTCAAAAATCTTGGATTTCATCCTACTACACTTGGGCTTATTCAGACCAACGATAAAACTAAAAATCTCGGATTTGTAGATTAGGGGTGTCTTTTTGTCATTAATAATGGATCAAAAACTGACATTATTATCCTATTAAGGTGTGGCATCGAAGTTGATTATTGATTGGTAATTAACAAATCAAATTAAAATGAGCAAAGTAATTGGAATTGATTTAGGAACTACGAACTCGTGTGTTTCTGTAATGGAGGGAAACGAACCTGTAGTCATCCCAAACAGTGAAGGAAGAAGAACAACCCCATCTATAGTTGCATTTATGGATAATGGGAATGGAGAGAGAAAAGTAGGTGACCCTGCTAAAAGACAAGCAATCACCAATCCGCAAAATACGATAAGTTCCATCAAAAGATTTATGGGATCTACGTTTTCTGAAGTAGAAAAAGAAGCAGGTCAGATGGCATATAAGGTTGTTAAAGGAGACAACAATACTCCACGTGTATTAATCGGTGACCGAAAATATACGCCACAAGAAATCTCTGCTATTATCCTCCAAAAAATGAAGAAAACGGCAGAAGATTATTTAGGAACTTCTGTAGATAGAGCCGTAATCACTGTTCCAGCATATTTTAATGATAGTCAAAGACAAGCGACCAAAGAAGCAGGTGAAATTGCTGGTTTAAAAGTAGAACGAGTAGTAAATGAGCCAACTGCTGCTGCTTTAGCTTATGGTCTAGATAAAAAAGATGTAGATCAAAAAATTGCGGTATATGACTTAGGTGGAGGAACTTTTGATATTTCTATTCTAGAACTAGGAGATGGTGTATTTGAGGTAAAATCAACCAATGGAGATACTCACTTAGGTGGAGATGATTTTGACCGAGTTATTATTGACTGGTTAGCCGAAGAATTTATGGCAGATGAAAACATAGACCTGAGAAAAGACCCGATGGCTCTTCAACGTCTAAAAGAAGCAGCTGAAAAAGCAAAAATTGAACTATCCAGTTCTACCCAAACGGAGATAAATCTTCCGTATGTGACAGCAACCGATAGTGGACCGAAGCATTTGGTTCGATCATTTAGCCGAGCAAAATTTGAGCAACTGGCCGATGAATTAATTCGAAGAAGTATGGAACCCTGCAAACAAGCGTTGAAGGATGCGGGATATTCTCCGTCAGATATTGATGAAGTGATTCTAGTTGGAGGAAGTACTCGTATACCTCGAATTCAAGAGGAGGTACAAAAATTCTTCGGAAAAACTCCGTCTAAAGGAGTGAATCCTGACGAGGTTGTTGCGATTGGAGCAGCTATCCAAGGGGGAGTACTTACCGGTGAAGTGAAAGATGTTTTATTATTGGATGTTACGCCACTTTCCCTTGGGATAGAAACCATGGGTGGTGTATTTACCACATTGATTGAGTCGAATACGACTATTCCTTCCAAAAAATCACAAGTGTTCTCAACAGCAGCAGATAATCAACCAAGTGTGGAAATTCACGTACTGCAAGGTGAGAGAAGCATGGCTAAAGATAACCGAACCATCGGTAAATTCCATTTAGATGGTATGCCGCCAGCACCACGAGGAGTGCCTCAGATTGAAGTAACTTTTGATATTGATGCCAATGGCATATTAAATGTGAGCGCAAAAGATAAAGGAACTGGGAAAGAACAAAATATTCGTATCGAAGCGAGTTCTGGGTTAAGTGATGCTGAAATTGAGAAAATGAAAAAAGAAGCAGAAGCAAATGCCGATGCAGATAAAGCTGAAAAAGAGAAAATAGATAAATTAAATTCAGCCGATAACCTTGTTTTTTCAACAGAGAAGCAACTCGGTGAATACGGTGATAAAATTCCAGAGGATAAAAAAACAGCCATTGAATCGGCAAAAGAAGAGCTTAAAAAAGCCCATATGGCAGGAGATCTTGCGGGAATTGATTCTCACATGGAAGCATTAAATAAAGCTTGGGAAGCAGCTTCACAAGATATTTATGCGGCTCAACAATCTGCAGCAGAAGATGGAGGTGCAGCAACAGAGCCATCGGGTGAGTCAGACGCTACCTCACAAGACTCCAAAGATGTGGAAGATGTAGATTTTGAGGAAGTAAAGTAATTTATTTCAAATTAAAAACGGTACAAAGCCACTCCTTTATTGGAGTGGCTTTTTTTATATTTTGACAATTCCATTACATAAAAATGTATAGACTTTAATTTTATAAATCTTAGTATTGCATCAGATTAATGGCGATGACTCTAAAAAAGACTTGAAATCGCTCAATTTTTAACTTTATTAAATTTATTATAAGACATGAAAAAATTAGTATTATTCGGTGGTTTACTCTTGGGGCATTTTCAAATTTTAGCACAATGTGGAGCTGCCTCAAGCAGGTATGCTTTTACTGTCAATGGAAAAAATTATGAATTGGTTCGACTGAATCAAACCTGGTCCGGAGCTGCTCAATGTGCTTTACAAAGTGGCGGTTACTTGGCGCATATTGACAATGAAGCAGAAAATACAGCTATTTTTAATGAGCTTTCTAGTCCAGCGGCGGGGATAACTCTCAATCAAACGATAGCAAATGATGGGGGAGGAGGAGCATATGTCTGGATTGGTGGAAATGATTTGACCCAAGAAGGTGGGTGGCGATGGGATGGCGATAATTTGGGTGGATCGATACCTTTTTGGAATGGAAATTTTAATGGCACTAATGTGGTTGGATCCTATCAGAATTGGGGTGTAGATGATGCAGGATCTCAAGCAGAACCTGATAATTTCAACAATAATCAGGATGCATTGGGCTTTGCCTTAACTCAATGGCCAAGATCTACCACCTGGTTTCTTGGGTCTGCAGGGCAATGGAATGATTTAGATGAGACTAATACTTTGTATTACCTT
>Ga0233438_10002206_pt1 | contig 19891 bp, 21 predicted proteins | sample SI_123_September_FD_182720 | JGI IMG/M metagenome (GOLD analysis project Ga0233438, IMG submission 182720) | Seawater microbial communities from Saanich Inlet, British Columbia, Canada - SI_123_September2016_10_MG | ecosystem: Environmental > Aquatic > Marine > Inlet | place: Canada: British...
GGGTAATGGCTAAGCAAAAAAAATAATAAAAAAATTAGAATTCTGATGTGGCGTGAAATTGTATAGCAGGGTACTTTTCCTTTGTCATTTGAAGAGAAAAAGCAGAGTCAGCTAAAAATACTTGTTGCCCCTGTTTGTCTTTCGCCAAAAACTTGGCTTTGACTCTAACAAAATCAATGTATTCAGGATGAGATATTTCGGCAGTTTCTATCCAACAAGCTTTATGTACATTTAGATTTTCATAACTACATTTTGCGCCATATTCATGCTCAAGTCGATATTGAATGACCTCAAACTGAAGTGCCCCGACGGTTCCAATCACTTTACGGCCATTGAGGTCGAGGGTAAAGAGTTGAGCGACCCCCTCATCCATTAATTGATCGATGCCTTTTGCGAGTTGTTTAGCTTTCATCGGATCGGCATTGTTGATGTATCTAAAGTGTTCGGGTGAAAAACTCGGAATCCCCTTAAAGTGCAAGCTCTCACCAGTGGTTAGCGTATCTCCGATTTTGAAGTTTCGTGTATCGTGAAGCCCGACAATATCTCCCGGATAGGATGTAGCAACTACTTCTTTTCGGTCGGCAAAAAAGGCATTCGGACTGCTAAACTTGAGTTTTTTGTTGTTTCGAACGTGTAAATAGGGTGTATTTCGCAAAAACGTTCCCGATACAATTTTGACAAACGCTAAACGGTCTCTGTGCTTGGGATCCATATTGGCATGGATTTTAAAGACAAAACCACTAAAATCTTTCTCATCCGGCTTGACCAATCTTTCCTCGCTGTTTTTGGCCAATGGAGGAGGTGCAATTTCGATAAAGGCATCCAAAAGCTCTTGCACGCCAAAGTTATTTAAGGCAGAACCAAAGAAAACAGGTTGCTGATCCCCATTCAAATAAGCCTTTGGATCAAAGTATGGGTACACTTCCGTGACCAACTCAATGTCTTCTCTCAACTGACTGGCTGCCTTTTCGCCGATATGATCGGACAAACTCGGATCATTGATGTTGTCAAAATCGATACTTTCTGAAATTTGGGTTTTCTTGCCCTCGTTAAATAAACGTAAGTGCTTTTCCCACAAATTGTAAATTCCTTGAAAGTCATAACCCATCCCAATGGGAAAACTCAAGGGAACCACCTGAAAGCCGAGTTTTTGCTCGACCTCGTCCAACAGGTCAAATGCATCCTTGCCCTCTCGATCGAGTTTATTGATAAACACGAGGATCGGAATGTTTCGCATCCTACATACCTCAACGAGTTTTTCCGTCTGCTCTTCCACCCCTTTGGCTACATCAATAACGACTATGACACTGTCAACAGCTGTGAGCGTACGAAATGTATCCTCCGCAAAATCCTTGTGGCCAGGGGTATCTAGGATATTGATTTTTTTGTCTTTGTAATGAAATGCCAATACAGAGGTCGCCACAGAAATACCACGTTGCCGTTCGATCTCCATAAAGTCGCTTATTGCCGTTTTTTTAATCTTATTGGATTTGACAGCACCTGCTTCTTGGATCGCTCCACCAAAAAGGAGGAGTTTTTCAGTCAGTGTTGTTTTCCCAGCATCTGGGTGAGAGATAATCCCAAAAGTTCGACGACGTGCAATTTCTGCTTCAAAATTCATGATGGCAAAAATACCACGAATCTTACGAATCAGAAGTGATTTTTTGGTAGAGTTTAGCCGCACTTAGTTTTTTACGTTCCGTTGTGTGTAGGTTTTATCATCAACTTGTAAAATGAGGAAGTATATTCTTGAGGATAAGGAAGATAGATTCAATCTCCAATCTGAAGAGTTTAGCTCTTTGGTTTCGATGGCGCCTGTGACTTTCTCTCCATTTACTGTAATCATATCGTACGTTTGGATGGGTTGTTGTATTGAAATATACAGATAATCCACCGTTGGGTTGGGGTAGATTTCGACCAAAGGAAGCGATGGATTATAAGTATTGATATCCAAGAATGTGTTGTATTCTGAAAAATCAGGAGCTAGGATTCCAAGATTTATATTTTTCATTACGGCTTCGATATCGGTGTTAATTTTATCGGTCAGGGGGCTATAAATGAGATCGGACAACAAATACGCAAGTGATCCTTTATCAGCCCTATAGTGAATTATTTCATCTTCATTAATCACGTGTCCGAGTTCTGCAGCATGACCGATTTCATGCCGAGCGACAGCGTTAAAATCATATTCAGTCAACGTTGTATTCCCATCCAAATCAAAGTCCCAAAAGATTTGATTGTTAAATACAAAATCAATTTCAGAAAAAATCCAAAACATATCTGCATAGATTGTATCATTGGGTTCATCAATCTTTTTAATGATGTTACAATCTAAGTAAGCCCCTGCGATTCGTCCTATTGTATGACCCAAAGTGCCTTCTAATATCGAGTCAAAGGTAATGACATTGAGGCTCTCCAGTTCTTGTGTTTTTGGAGTCGTCGTTTGGTCATTGATTTCAAATCGGATTCCAGAATTACAAACGATTTCATCAAATCTATCCTCAAAAGAAAGGACTGCGGTTGTATTGTCTATAAAGTCTTCGTTGTATTTAAAAACATAAGCATTTTCAGAAAAATTGCCTAAAGGATCCACGATCAGCGGGGGAAACCCACCGATATGATGAATTGGATACTCTGCTTGCGCTCCATCTCGAACATGAAAACTTGTATCGGTATGTTGGAGTGTAAGGAATGCATGGGTTACTGTAATGCTGGGAGCTTGAACGTAAGTGGTTGATTCGCCTACTTGAACTAAAACGACACCAGTGCCAGCGTTTCCAGGTACCTCAACAACAATTTCAGTATCTGTCCAACTGACGATTTGGGTTTGTAGGGCTTCAAAATAGCCACCACCACCAATATCCGCATTTTTAAAATAAACCGAGCCAGGAGTGTCTCCAAAGCCAAGCCCTGTAATGGTCAGTGTCGACTCATTTCCAGCGACTACTTCCAGAGGATCAACAGTATGTATCACTGGGGATTCGGTGGCAATGTATTAAATAAGGATCCCTTTTTCTGCATCAACATCAAAATAATCGATCGCTTTGAGTTGTTTTGGAGCAGTTTTTAAAATGCTTTTCAAGGTGGCATCTAGGGGTAGTGGGCTTTAAGCTTTGAAAGGGATTGGTCGCTCGCATATTGATGATATCGTATTTATAAAACCCTTGACTTGCCCCAATTGTCTGATAAAATTTTTTTGTCGAATCAAAACCCACTTAGGAAAGGGCTGTGGCTTTTGTCAAAAAAACACCTGCCGAGTTCGTACTGATATCTAAGGAGGGCTTAACAATCAAGGCCTCCAGCCCAACTGTGCCGCCAATAGGCACAACATATAGATACGGAATTGGAACCTCCTTTATAAGCAGTGCTACCCGAAGCGGTATGAACCGTGTAGATGTTTTTACGGTCTTTGTCCCAGTATGATTTTTTGTCAATGACTTGCCCTTCCACAATTACCTAGCAAGCTGAGCTTTTTCAGTCAGAGAGATTTCATCAAGAAGATAGTGTTGCGAAAAAGAAAAACAAGTAATCAGTAGTAGGACGATGGAATGAGTGATTTTCATGATTGGTAGATTTGAGATTAATAAAGATATGTAAAAATGAAAGAACTTGAGGTCCTTTCCAATTCTAGTTTTATGTACCTTTATAACGTATATGGAAGAACAAGTGATATTGGTAGATGAGCAAGACAGTCCCATTGGGTTGATGCCAAAGTTAGAGGCACATCAAAAAGCGCTTCTTCACCGTGCATTTTCTGTATTTATCCTTAACGTAAAAGGAGAATTGATGCTTCAGCAACGTGCCAAACACAAGTACCATTCCCCGGGGCTATGGACAAACACCTGTTGCAGTCATCAGCGCGATGGGGAGACAAATATACAAGCAGGAAAGAGACGATTACAAGAAGAAATGGGGTTTTCCACCGAATTAACAGAGTTGACGTCATTTATTTATAAAGCGCCATTCGACAATGGGCTCACCGAACACGAATTCGACCATGTTCTTTTGGGTCATTACGAGTACGACCCTGTAGTCAATCCAGATGAGGTTTCGTCTTGGAAATGGATGCCCCTAGAGGAGGTAAAAAACGACATTGACCAAAACCCAGATCGCTATACTGTTTGGTTTGTCATTATCTTTGCCAAGTTTTATAAAGATTTAAAACCAGATCAATGACTGTAACTGTAAGCCGCAAGGCGCATTTCAACGCTGCACACCGCCTGTATCGACCCGATTGGGCCGACGAAAAAAATGAAGAGATTTTTGGCAAATGTAATAACCCACTTTATCATGGGCACAATTATGAGTTGATTGTGCATATCACTGGCGAAATTGATTCATCAACGGGCTATGTGATGGATATGAAAGTTTTGAAAGACCTAATTAAAGCCGAGGTTGAGGATGCTTTTGATCATAAAAACCTCAACGAGCAAGTGCCAGAGTTTGCAAACTTGAACCCCACTGCAGAAAATATTGCTGTTGTGATTTGGAACAAGCTACGTCCTCATATTTCCGCTGATCAGCAATTGGAAGTCACACTTTTTGAGACGCCAAGAAATTATGTTCACTATAAAGGTTAGGGATGTTGTATCCACTGTTTTTTAAGCCAATCTCCAAAGAAAGACTTTGGGGTGGGCGGAAGTTGATGGATTTTCTCAATAAACCCTTTCATGGGAATGAAATTGGAGAAAGCTGGGAATTGTCTGCGGTCTCTGGTGATGAATCGGTCGTATCAGATGGCCCTCTACAAGGGAAAAAAATCAATGAACTTATTGAGATTTACAAAGCCGACCTGCTGGGAAAGTCTGTTTATGAACGTTTTGGCAATGATTTTCCAGTTCTAATTAAATATATTGATGCCCAAAAGGACTTATCAGTACAGTTACACCCCCACGATCATTTGGCGAAAGAGCGTCATAACTCTTTTGGAAAAAATGAAATGTGGTACATTATGGACGCTGACCCTAGATCTCAACTCATTGCGGGTTTTTCCAAAGACACCGATCAAAACGAATATCAACAATACCTTCAAAACGGTCAGATCGAAGACTTACTTCATTATGAAAGCGTGAAAAGAGGAGACACGTTTTTTATTCGAACCGGAACCGTACATGCGATTGGAGCTGGGATTTTACTCGCTGAAATTCAACAAACTTCTGATGTTACCTATCGGATTTTTGATTGGAATCGAACAGGCCAAGATGGCAATACAAGAGAATTGCATACCGAACTGGCTCTGGACGCTATTGATTTTGCAAAACGCGATGATCATAAGGTCGTATATACAGCAGAACCCAATAAAAGGAATCTTATGGTTGGATCACCTTATTTTACAACGGAGATTATTGCGGTTCGTGGAGAAATGAGTATCCAAACCGCCCAATTGGATTCTTTTGTTGTTTTGATGGCGGTACATGGCGATACTGAAATTTCCGTGGATAGAAACACCTACCAGCTGCCTTTCGGGTCAACCGTATTACTACCGGCTTGCTTGACAGAATTCACCATACAGGCGAATCATTCCGAAGTACTGATGGTTACCATCTAAAGGGGTGTCAACTCAATTCTCGAGTTCCGATAGATACTCCGTCAACAACGTTCCATAGCGAGAATTTGCGACATCGCCGGACATAGAAGTTGCAATGGTGTCCAGTAAACTTTTCGAAACGGTTGAGAGATCGGACAAAGCCAAATAAGGCGCAACAACGCTGTTGGCATTATTGACCGCAAAGTTGACAATAAACAGAATTTTTCTTTTGGATAGATTGGCAGATTGCTGTTCGACTAAGGCCAGACTATCGGCATTTTGACTGATTTGAGCTTGAAGATAAGCAGCAAGGAGATCGAGTTCCTCGTTGTTAAATTGGCGGATAACTCGAAGATAAGCATTGTAGATTTCTTGCGTTGGTGAGCCAGAGACTTGAGCTTTTGTCACATAATCATCCAAAGTGGTTTGGATTGAAATCTCTCCAGCTTGCCCGAAAAAGGTAATTCGATTATCAGCATCATCTGTTTGATTTCGATCCAGAAGAATGTAAAACAACTCTGGGTGATCCAGATCGGCTTGTAAGACAACAGCTTCTTCATGGCCTAGAAATATTGAGTCGACTGCAATCAAAGTACTGTCTTGGATGCGTTCGAGGTAGAGTGTACCTTTTTTAAGGTCTTTGACTTCCACTGTGACTTGCATGTCCTTTTTTGGAGCGGAACAACTCGCTAAAAGAATGATTAAAAATAACTTGGTAATTGTGTGTTTCATCTCTACAAATATGCAGGAATTAGTTTGATTAACGAACCTTTCTAAAGGTCAAATTTATGCGTGGGTCAACTTTTTTTGCAGTTTTTGCAACTTGATGCTTCCAAAAGTGTTGTGTCGCTCCCCCCATGAGCAACAAACTTCCATGTTCGAGCAATAACTTGTACCGTTGTTTGGGGTCATGGTTATGTCGAAGATGAAAAAATCGAGGTGCTCCCAAACTCACCGAAGCGATCATCGGGTTTTTGCCAAGTTCAGGTTCATCGTCTGCGTGCCACCCATTGCTGTCTTTGCCATCACGATACAAGTTGAGCAAGACGGTAGTAAAGGAAGCATCACACAATTGATAAATTCTGCTTTCAATGCGTTCCAAGGTTTCCGTCATAGGTTGGGGTGTCATCACAATTCCCGAATAGCTATACGAGCCCAAGGTATGGGCATGTAGCGACGTGAGTCGTGGTTGAGGGTGGGTTTTTCCAAATACCGTAATGGGGTCTTGTCGCCATGGGATGTGGTGAAACAGGTCTTCAAAATATGGATTGGCTAGAGCAGCGGGCAAAAAATCTGGGATATAGCTGATTTCTGCATCTGGCAGTTGTTGTAACGCTGTATGTTCAGTTATGGTGACCATCTATAGGGCGTCTTGTTGTTTTTTAAAGTGCAGCATGAGGGAATTAAAAAAGCCGAGGGTTAAAGCAACCCCAATTACAATATAGAACAAGGCAAAAATTTTCCCCAAATCGGTTTGCGGAGAAAAATCTCCATAGCCAATTGTAGTTAAGGTGATCACTGAAAAATAAAGGGAATCGAGCCATGACCAACCTTCGAAAAAATGGTAAATAACGGAGCCGAGCCCAATAAAAAAGTTAGTGGTAACCAGTAAACTTCGGTAAGATTTGTCTTTTAAAAAAAAAACAATACTCATGAGAATAAACATAAGAACAGAATTAGGATGATTATATCCTAAATTAAAAAAAATCACTTAACTCTGAGAAGAGTTAAGGGGCAGAATTGGTAGCCGAATCCGCTTATTTGATAAGCTCAAAACTTCGATTGATAAAGGAGGTGAGTTCTTCCCCTTTCAATAGATTTTGGCTCAGTCTTGCGAGATCGACAGATTGCTTGATCAATCGATCTTGCTTTTTCTTGGTTTTGGTTTCTAAAATCTGACTCACCAAGGGGTGATTAACATTGACAATCAGGTTGTACATTTCAGGTATATTTCCTCCAAACATACCGCCCCCACCTGTTTGTTGCATCTCTTTCATTCGGCGCATAAACTCCGGTTGGGTGATCATAAATGGCATCGCTTGACTATCCATCGATTCAAGTTGGACCGTATAGGTCGTTTGTGGCACCACGTCTTCAACGAGTGATTTGAGTTTGTTTTGGTTTTCTTCGCTCAACTTAGATGGAGTTGTGTCTTCTTTTACAATGAGTTTATCGACTTGGTCAGCATCTACTCTTGCAAAGCTGATATTCTCTTCGCTTGTTTCTAGCTTTTGTAAAAGGTGACCGACAATCGGAGAGTCGAGGAGTAATACCGTATATCCCTTCGCTTTAGCAGCTGCGATATAGGCATGTTGTTCATCAACATTGGACGCATAGAGTTGAACGAGCTTTCCATCCTTGTCTGTTTGTGCATCTTTGGTTTTTTCTTTGAGCTCTTCAATAGTCAAATACTCACCTGATGTGGTTGGGTAGAGTGCAAAATCTTTCGCCTTTTCAAAAAACTTGTCTTCTGAGAGCATTCCATACTCTATCACAACTTTGATATCATTCCATTTGTCTTGGAAAGATTTACGGTCTTTTTTAAAGAGAGACTTGAGTTTATCCGCTACCTTTCGAGTGATGTAGTTGCTGATTTTTTTGACATTACCATCTGCTTGTAGATAACTTCTAGACACATTCAGTGGGATATCGGGCGAATCGATAACACCGCGAAGCATTGTGAGAAACTCAGGAACAATTCCTTCGACGTTATCGGTGACAAACACTTGGTTTTGATACAGCTGAATTCGATCCTTTTGCACATTGAGATCTTGCGTAATTTTTGGAAAATAGAGAATCCCTGTGAGATGAAACGGATAGTCAACATTGAGATGAATTTGAAATAAGGGATCTTCAAATTGCATCGGATAAAGCTCTCGATAAAAACTGTTGTAGTCTTCATCTTCGAGATCTGTCGGCTTCTTAATCCATGCGGGTGAAGGATTGTTGATGATGTCATCAACGACTTCTTTGATTTCCTTGGTATTTTCGCCTTTCCCCTCTGTTTTAGTGATTTCTTTGGTGCCCAATTTAATTGGAATGGGCATAAACTTGTTGTATTTCGTGAGCAAGGTGCGAATTTTCGATTCTTCCAAAAACTCTTTTGAATCCTTATCGATGTGCAAAATGATTTCTGTTCCCCGATCAGTTTTATCGTGTTTTTCCAAAGTAAACTCTGGTGATCCATCACAAGACCAGTGAGCTGCTGGCTCATCCTTATAAGACTTGGAAATGATTTCAACTTTTTTGGCGACCATAAAGGCAGAATAAAACCCGAGGCCAAAATGACCGATAATCCCACTGTCTTTTGCACTATCTTTGTATTGTTCCAAAAACTCTTCGGCCCCCGAAAAGGCAACTTCGTTGATATACTTATTAACTTCATCGGCAGTCATTCCAACGCCTTGATCAATAATGTGAAGTTTTTTCGCCTTTTTGTCCACTTTAACTTCAATTTGTGGATTGCCATATGCAACTTTTGCTTCCTCGATTTGTGTGAGATGTTTGAGTTTTAGCGTAGCGTCTGTCGCATTGGAAATCAATTCCCGTAAAAAGATTTCATGGTCACTATATAAAAATTTCTTTATTAGCGGGAAGATGTTTTCAACAGCAACATTGATTTTTCCTGTACTCATATTAAGTTAGATTTTACAAAAACCTTATACAAAAAAAATACCATAGTTTCCATTCTGACAAGATGACACTTTTATATATTTTGTTTAAATTATTTGCAAAAAGATTAAACATTATCTATATTTGTATTTGAAAAGGTTGTAACTCAACTCTCACAAAGGGAATTATTGCTATGAAAAATGATTGACTCCTTTTCAAAATATTCTTGGTTTGTTTGTTTTTTTGGTTAATTACGAAAAGGTGTGCACTTGTACACCTTTTACTTTTCTATTCAAATCCTTACTTTTAGCAAATGATTAAACAATACACTTCAAAAATTATCGGACTCGGCAAATACGTTCCAGATAATCGGGTTACCAATGATGATTTATCAGAGTTCATGGATACAAGTCATGATTGGATTGTAGAACGAACAGGAATCGAAGAGCGTCGTTTTATTCCTAAGGATTCTCCTGAAGGTACTGCCACCATGGGGGTTAGAGCTTCCGAACAGGCCATCGAACGTGCGGGAATTTACAAGGATGACATTGATTTGATTGTCTTTGCGACCCTAAGTCCAGACTACTATTTTCCTGGGTCAGGAGTCTTGGTTCAAGACTTGATGGGAATTGGCACCTGTCCTGCACTCGATGTTCGAAATCAGTGTTCGGGCTTTATTTATGCATTGTCTGTTGCAGATCAATATATCCGAACAGGGATGTATAAAAATATACTTGTCATCGGATCGGAACATCACTCTGGAGGTCTCGATCTCAGCACGCGAGGGCGTACAGTCTCTGTTATTTTTGGTGATGGAGCAGGTGCTGCAGTCGTGAGTCGACATGATAATCTGGACGAGGGTATCCAGTCCACTCACCTTCATTCAGAAGGAAAACATGCCAAAGAACTTTCTTTAATTGGTCCGAACACCAAAAAATGGGTACATGAAGTGTTTGAAAACTACGATCCAGATGACATGGATTACCATCCTTATATGAATGGACAACTGGTTTTTAAAAATGCGGTTGTTCGATTTTCAGAAGTGATTCTTGAAGCGCTTACCAAAAATAATTTAGAACCCAGTGATATCGATATGTTGATTCCACATCAAGCCAATTTGCGTATTGCTCAGTTTGTCCAAAAAAAGTTTAGCCTTCGAGATGATCAGGTGTATAACAACATCATGCGTTACGGAAACACGACTGCTGCATCCATTCCGATTGCACTCTGTGAAGCATGGGAAGAGGGTCGAATCAAAACTGGCGATCATGTGATGCTCGCTGCTTTTGGAAGTGGATTTACTTGGGGGAGTTCTCTGATCAAATGGGTCTAGCTCCTTTGGTACGAATCAACAGTAAACCGAAAAAACATAAAGCTCCGTTGAGCGCAAGGATAAAAAAGCCAAAGTCAAAATCATAGACCTGTAAAGTCCATTGACTAATCCAGTAGCCCATGATTGGCGTGCTTACCGCCACCCATGGTACCCAACGATCTCGAAGCTGAACTCTGGTCAATACACCTAAAGCATACAAACCCAATAAGGGTCCATAGGTATAGCCCGCAAACTCAAATAATTTTGCAATCACACTTTTATCTGTAATCAGATAATTAAAGGCAAGTATGACCAAGATCAGAACCACAGAAACCATCAGATGAACTCGCTTGCGAGCGTATTCTTGCTGATCGGTTTGAAGTCGTTTTTCGATGTCTAGCAAATCGATGCTGATACTTGTTGTCAGGGATGTCAGCGCACTATCTGCACTGCTATAAGCAGCTGCAATAAGACCCAAGAGGAAAACGACCGAAAGACCAAGGCCGAGTTGGGATTGGGTAGCTACGATTGGAAAGAGCTCGTCGCCTTGGGCATCAATTCCATTGGCAATCGCATAGGCAGTCAGCAAAGCACCCAACAATAGAAACACAAAATTGACTATGGTCAACACTACCGTAAACCAAAACATATTTTTTTGTGCATCACGAAGACTTCGGCAAGCAAGGTTTTTTTGCATCATATCCTGATCAAGTCCTGTCATCACAATGGCAATTAAAGCCCCAGAAACAAACTGTTTCCAAAATAAATAAGGGCTTTTATAATCGTCGAAGTAAAAGATTTGCGCATTGTCTTGTTGCCCGAGCCATCCAAACAGACTGTCAATTTCCAGAGATGCTCTGATATAATATACAGATAAGCCTAGGGCGACCAACATAAATAGGGTTTGCAATACATCTGTCCAGATAATGGTTTTGATCCCCGATTTATGGGTGTAGAGCCAAATTAAGCAAATCGTGGCGATGACCGTCACCCAAAACGGAACGCCCATTTGATCAAAAATAACCCACTGCAACACACTGGCAACAAGATAGAGACGAAAGCTTGCGCCTACGATTCGCGATAACACAAAAAAGGAAGCTCCAGTTTTGTAGGTTCGTACGCCAAACCGAGTTGAAAGGTAGGTGTAGATGGATGTGAGTTTGTATTTGTAATACAGCGGAAGAAGGACAGCACCGATCACAAAATAGCCAACAATATAGCCCAAGACCATTTGGAAGTAACTAAATCCAGTAACCTCAACCCAACCAGGAACGGAAATAAAGGTAACCCCCGACAGTGAGGCCCCAATCATGCCAAAAGCCACCACATACCAAGGGGCAGAACGGTTGGCGATAAAAAAAGTCTGGTTGTCTTCTTTCCCCCTTGTCAGTCGCGCAATTCCCATCAACACCACAAAATAGCCCAAGAGGATAATTAGAAGAAGGTAGCTACTCATATGTCAAAGATAGTTGGATTGCTTCATACTTTCAAATGATTACCTTTGCCCCGATGGAATACGCATCTAAATTTGTGCAACAAGCTGTAGAGGAAATCGCACACCTGCCTGGAATCGGACGGCGAACAGCTATGCGACTGGTCTTGCACTTGCTTCGTCAACCAGAGTCGGTGAGCTTGGATTTGTCAGAAGCAATCAGACTCCTACGGACTGAAATACAATACTGTCAGTCTTGCTACAATGTATCTGACCAGCCCACTTGTAGCATCTGTACCAACCCCAAAAGGGATCGGCAGTTGGTCTGTGTGGTTGAAGATGTTCGAGATGTGATTGCCATTGAAAGCACTGCTCAATTTACAGGGCTTTACCATGTCTTGGGGGGGAAAATTTCTCCTCTGGATGGAATTGGCCCAAAGGAATTGCAAATTGGCAGTTTGGTTGAAAAAGTAAAATCAGGAGCAATAAAAGAGGTCATTTTGGCGTTAAGCACAACAGTAGAGGGAGACACCACGAACTATTTTATTTACAAGCAACTCAGCGCATATGATGTGCAGATGTCCGTACTTGCTCGGGGTGTTTCAGTTGGAGACGAACTCGAATATACAGATGAAATCTCTCTTGGAAGAAGCATAGTCAAAAGAATCCCATTTGATGGAACAATCTAAAACGATCGACCTTTCTGTTATCATTGTCAGCTACAATGTGGAGCATTTTTTACACTTGTGTTTGGAAAGCGTTTATGCCGCCACAAAAAATATTCGGGCAGAAGTCATTGTAATCGACAATGCATCTGCTGATAAAAGTGTGGACATGGTGCGAAAACAATTCCCTGCGACACGAGTCATCGCTAATGTTGACAATCTCGGCTTTGGAAAGGCAAACAACCAAGCTGCAAAATTGGCCAAAGGACGATACCTGTGTATTTTAAATCCCGATACTGTCGTCTCTGAAAATACGTTTGAGCAGTTTATCACGCTCCATGAATCAAAGCCCAATTTGGGAATTTCTGGCCCACAACTTACCGACGGAACAGGACAGTTTTTACTAGAATCCAAGCGGGGTCTGCCCACGATTCAGGCGGCTGTATCCAAGTCTTTGGGACTTTTCAAACTGGCGCCCCGTTTATTTGGGCAATACTACAATCTACGTCTTCCGCAAAACCAAAGTGGAAAGACCGATCTGCTGGTTGGTGCTTTTATGTTTCTGCGAAAACGCCTTTACGATCAGCTTGCTGGCTTTGATGAAAATTTCTTTATGTACGGAGAGGACATCGACATCTCTCACCGTAGCTTAAAATTAGGGTTGACCAATTTTTATCTATCCGAAGCGAAAGTCATTCACTTCAAAGGGGAAAGCACACCTAAAAACAAAGCATATGAAAAACGATTTTTCAATGCAATGTCTTACTATTACAACAAAAACTTTTCCCACAACTGGCTTTTGAATTCTGTTTTTCTGTTAGGCTCTTATGTGTTTAGCAAATTCAAAAGAATCATGTCGTCTAGGCGGGATGTAACCAATCCAGTCCTTGTCAATGATTGGATTCTCTTATCTGTCAATCCCGCAACCTACAAATCAGTACAATCCAATATATTTCCCAGTATAAAGCAATGCCAGAGTCTTCTTGAGGCTTTTCAAGTTGAGACCAATGGATTAACTGGAATTGTTTTTGACATGCGGTCCATACAATGGAATGAGGTGATCAGCTTTATGCAACTTCACCAAACGCGATACATCTACAAGTTTATTTCTGCCGACAACAAACGAATTATCGGTAGTAGCGATGTGCTTTCCAGGGGCTCTGGTGCAATCATCAAAAAATCGAAAAATAAATCGGAAGTAAGCATCGTTTAAATTCGTAATTTTGCGACATGGCTGAGTACAAATTGTTACTACCTGCCATGGGTGAAAGTGTCGATGAGGCAACCGTTACCCAATGGCTTAAAAACGAAGGTGATATCATCGAGGCTGATGATGCCGTTGTCGAAATTGCTACCGATAAAGTTGATTCCGAAGTACCTTCCGAAATTTCTGGTAAACTCATCAAAAAGTTGGTTGAAGAAAATCAGGTGGTTCTTGTCGGAGAACCCCTTGCTATCATTGAAACAGAGGAAGAACTTCCAGAAGCTCAAGAGCCCGAAGAAAGCCCATCTGAAATTCCTGAATCCACCGAGGATAAAGCAGACTTCTTGGAAAGCAAAGCAAAAGAAATACTCGCACCGCCAAAGCCGATAGTACCAACCACAAGCGGAGACACTTATTTTTCACCACTAGTCAAGAGCATTGCCAAAGAGGAGGGCTTAACGGAAGCAGAGCTACAACAAATCCCCGGTACTGGCAAAAATGAGCGCGTGACCAAAAAAGATATAATGCACTATTTGCAGTCTCGTAGTTCGCAACCCAACGCCAACTCAGCATCAGCTCAAATCACTACATCTCCCAAACCAGAAAGTGGTGGAACTAGAGCGTTGTCTCGCATGGAGCAACAGATTGCGGATCACATGCATAAAAGTTTGCAAACTTCGGCACACGTACAGTCGTTTATCGAAGTCGATGTCACCGAATTGTGGGATTGGCGAGAGGGGATCAAACAATCTTTTTTTCAGCGAGAGGGAGAAAAAATCACATTCACCCCAATTTTTATGATGCTTACAGCCCAAGTGTTACGCGATTTTCCCTTGCTCAACTCTTCCTTAGAAGGAAATCAAATTATTCATAAACGCAATATCAACCTTGGGATGGCGACTGCATTGTCAGATGGAAATCTGATTGTCCCCGTCGTTAAAAACGCAGACCAGTTGAGCTTGGTGGGCTTTACCAAAAGGGTCAATGACTTGGCCAAGCGCGCTCGTGAAAGAACGCTTTTACCAGATGATGTTCAGGACGGCACCTACACGGTTACCAACGTTGGAATGTTTGACAGCTTGATGGGTACTCCGATTATCAATCAACCCCAACTGGGAATCCTTGCCTTGGGAGCGATTCGAAAAGTACCCGCAGTGGTCGAAACCGAAAAAGGCGATTTTGTCGGGATACGCCGCAAAATGATCCTTTCCCACAGCTATGACCACCGTATCATCAACGGCTCAATGGGTGGTTTGTTTATCAAAGCGTTAAAACAACGAATCGAGAATTGGGACAGCTCACAACAACTATAACATGCAGTTAGAATTAAAACGGCCAATATGTTTTTTTGACCTAGAGACCACAGGGATAAATATCGCGAAAGATCGGATTGTTGAAATTTCGATTTTAAAAGCATTTCCAGATGGCTCTGAAGAAGAAAATACATGGTTGGTCAATCCAGGTATGCCCATTCCAGCAGAAGCGACAGCCGTACACGGTATCACCGATGAAAAGGTCGCGAATGCCCCAGTTTTTAATGAAATCGCTGCGGAAATCTACACATGGTTTAAAGGGTCAGATTTGGCGGGTTACAATTCCGATCGATTTGATATTCCGTTACTGGCAGAGGAGATGTTGCGTGCAGACATCGATGTCGATTTTAAAAAACACAAAACGGTAGATGTGCAAACTGTTTTTCATAAAATGGAACAACGCACATTGACGGCTGCTTATCGCTTTTATTGTGACAAAGACCTCGATAATGCACACAGTGCAAGCGCAGACACCAAAGCCACTTTTGAGGTGCTCAAAGCTCAAATCGATCGCTATGAGGATTTGGAAAACAATGTAGACATGCTGAGTCAGTTTACCACACGCCATAACAGTGTGGATTTCGCCGGATATATCCGCACCAACAAAGAAAACGAACCCATATTTGGATTTGGAAAGCACAAGGGAAAGACCGTGGTTGAGGTACTGGAAAAAGAACCGGGCTACTTCGGATGGCTTTTGGAAGCAGATTTTCCACTCTACACCAAAAAGGTACTGACCGCCATTCGACTCAACACCCTAAATCAGTCCTGATGAAACTCATTTGTATCGGGCGTAATTACGCAAAGCATATTGAAGAACTCCAAAACGATCGCCCAGATGCTCCTGTCATTTTTATGAAGCCCGATTCGTGTTTGGGGCAAAAGGGGCAACCGTTTTTTATTCCAGATTTTTCCAACGAAATTCACCATGAGGTGGAGGTTCTTATTAAAATCAACCGTATTGGTAAGCATATACAAACCAAATTTGCTCACAAGTATTACGACGAAATTGGACTGGGATTGGACTTTACTGCTCGAGATCTACAGCGCGAACTCAAAACCAAAGGATTGCCATGGGAAAAGGCCAAGTCTTTTGATGGCGCTGCCTATGTTGGCCAATGGTTTGACAAGTCGCAATTTTCGAATATCAACGACCTTCACTTTCAGCTATCAAAAAACGGAGAGGTCGTTCAGAAAGACACCACCGCCAAGATGTTATGGAGCATTGATGAAATCATCAGTTATGTGTCGCGTTATTTCACCCTCAAAATTGGTGATATTTTGTTTACTGGCACACCATCTGGGGTGGGTCTTGTACAAAGGGGGGATGAACTGACAGGACATCTGGCGGGTCAACATGCATTTACCTTGAATATCAAATAATGCAGGCAGAAATCATTACCATTGGAGATGAAATTTTGATCGGTCAGATTGTGGACTCCAATTCTGCCTTTCTTGCCAAATCACTCAATACCATCGGGATTGAAGTTTCTCAGATTACCTCGGTATCCGACATAGAGCATGCCATTACCAATGCTATGGAAGCAGCGCAGCAACGCGTTTCCCTTGTCTTGCTCACAGGCGGTTTGGGACCGACCAAAGACGATATCACAAAAACTGCTTTTTGCCGTTTTTTCGATGATGACTTGGTGCATAATCCAGATGTATTGGCGCATATCGAAAAACTCTTTGCGCAATATGTCAATGTGCCGATTAATGATCTGAACCGTGTCCAAGCGATGGTGCCTTCTAAAGCCGTTTTGTTAGAAAATCGGTATGGCACGGCTGTGGGGATGTGGATGAAAAAAAACAATACTGTTTTTGTAGCCTTGCCAGGTGTACCGTATGAAATGAAAAATATTATGGATGAGCAGCTTATTCCCAAGCTCAAAAGCCATTTTAAGCGACCTGTTCTGATACACAAAACCATGATGACCTATGGATGGGGTGAAAGTCGCATTGCGGAAGTCATCCACGAATGGGAAGCAGCGCTACCCACACATATCAAGCTCGCCTACTTGCCAAATTTAGGTCGTGTGCGATTGCGACTTACAGCGCGTGGCGATGATGAAGACCAACTTCAAAAAGAAGTCGATCAATATTTTGACAGTCTTCGTCTATTGATTGGAGAGATTATCACGGGCTTTGAATCTGACCGCCCGATTGAGGCACAAATCGGTGATTTGTTGATCGACAAACAATCCTCCATCGCGGTAGCAGAAAGTTGTACAGGAGGCCGTGTTGCAGCATTACTATCATCGATTCCCGGTGCTTCGGCCTATTTTTATGGGGGAGTTGTTGCCTATAAAACACAGACCAAGCAGGATGTATTGGGAGTTTCTGATGATTTGATCAAAACACATACTGTGGTGAGCGAGGAGGTCGCTTTGGCGATGGCCAAAGGGGTTCGTGAGCGAATGAAAAGTACCTATGCCATTGCAACAACTGGCAATGCTGGACCAGCCAAAGGCGACTCCGATGCAGAAGTGGGAACCGTGCTGATTGCCCTTGTCGGACCCGATTTTGATCGTGTTGAATGCTTTGCCTTTGGCAAAAACAGAGAAAAAACCATACAGAAAACTGTCAATAAGGCCTTGGAGCTCGCGCGAAAAATGCTGGACTAAACGATAAAAAACATTTGCCAATACGTTAAAAATATTGTTTATTTGTACTCCGATTACAAAAATCAATTTTTGCAATGCCAAAAGTTTGTCAAATTACCGGTAAAAAAGCGTTGGTTGGAAACAATGTTTCCCACGCGATGAACAAAACGAAGAGACGTTTTGAAGTAAACTTAATTAAAAAACGCTTCTACTTGACAGATCAAGAGAAGTGGATTACCCTCAAACTTTCTACGTCTGCTTTAAAAACCATCAATAAAAAAGGACTTGCGGCCGTGCTCATAGAAGCAAAAGCCCAAGGCGTCCTCTAAATACATTGTCATGGCTAAAAAAGGAAACAGAGTTCAAGTGATTTTAGAATGTACAGAACACAAAGCTTCAGGCCTTGCGGGTACTTCACGATATGTCACAACCAAAAACAAAAAGAACACGCCTGATCGTATTGAATTGAAAAAATTCAATCCGATTCTGAAAAAAATGACTGTTCACAAAGAAATTAAGTAATTATGGCAAAGAAAACCGTTGCAACTTTACAAACATCATCAAAGCGTTTGACGAAAGCCATTAAAATGGTAAAAAGAGATAACTCTGGTGCGTACACTTTTGTAGAATCCACGATGCTTCCTGAACAAGTGAACGAGTGGCTTGCCAAAAAATAACAACCATATTAAACAATGATAAAAGCCACGAATCGTGGCTTTTTTTATTTCTTACATTTACAAAAAAGAAGAATGGGGATTTTCAAGCGGTTTTTTTCCAAAGATAAATTAGAAAAAGGACTCGAGCCGACCAAGCAATCGCTTATCGACAAAATTGGAAAAGCAGTCGCTGGAAAAAGCACGGTCGATGACACTGTATTGGATCAGTTGGAAGAGGTGTTGATCAGTGCGGATATCGGGGTGGATACCACCCTTAAAATCATAGACCTTCTCGAAAAACGTGTAGCCAAAGACAAGTACATGAACGCCAAAGAGCTTCATTTGATCCTTCGAGACGAAATCACCACTTTGTTGGACTTACAAGAGGAAAGCCCGCGCAAAGTCAAACCCCGAGTTACTTTGGTTGTGGGAGTCAATGGCGTTGGTAAAACCACCACCATTGGAAAGCTTGCCCACCTTTATCACGCTGCTGGTAAGCAAGTTCTTCTCGGAGCTGCAGATACCTTCCGCGCTGCAGCAGTGGATCAATTGACCATGTGGTCAGAAAGAGTGGGAGTACCGATTGTCAAGCAACAGATGGGCAGTGACCCGGCTTCTGTGGCCTACGATGCGGTTGAGTCTGGACTCTCTCAAGGGGTCGACCATGTCATTATTGACACCGCAGGACGACTACATAACAAGGTCAATCTGATGAATGAATTGGCAAAAATCAAAAGAGTAATTCAAAAATCGATTCCCGATGCACCCCATGAGGTGTTGTTGGTACTCGATGGCTCTACTGGGCAAAACGCATTCGAGCAAGCGCGTCAATTTTCACAAGCTACCGAAATCACGGCCTTGGCCATCACCAAGCTTGATGGCACTGCCAAAGGGGGCGTGGTATTGGGGATTTGCGATCAAATGCAAGTGCCTGTCAAATATATCGGGGTTGGCGAAGGGATGGAAGACTTGCAAGAATTTCGTCCTAAAGAATTTGTAGATTCATTGTTTTAATGGCCTAATATGCGAACAAAATCCCTTAAAAAAAACACCATCAATGTCGTCACCTTGGGTTGTTCCAAGAACATCTATGATTCCGAAGTTTTGATGGGACAACTTCAGGCCAACGACAAACAAGTCGTTCATCAAAAAGAGGGCAATATCGTGGTGGTCAATACCTGTGGGTTTATCGATAACGCCAAGGAAGAATCTGTACAAACGATTCTCAACTTTGCCAAGAAAAAAGAAGCTGGAACCATCGATAAGCTCTTTGTAACGGGCTGTTTGAGCGAACGCTATAAAGATGATTTGGAACAGGAAATTCCCGAAGTCGATCAGTTTTTTGGGACCACAGACCTACCCATGTTACTCAAGGCCTTAGGTGCAAACTACAAGCATGAACTCATCGGGGAACGCCTAACTACAACGCCCAGACACTATGCCTATCTTAAAATTTCAGAGGGCTGTGACCGCCCATGCTCGTTTTGTGCGATTCCCCTGATGAGAGGCAAACACCGATCGACTCCCATAGAAACCCTCATGCAAGAAGCCAAAAAGCTCGCAGCCG
>Ga0233438_10002207_pt1 | contig 19887 bp, 18 predicted proteins | sample SI_123_September_FD_182720 | JGI IMG/M metagenome (GOLD analysis project Ga0233438, IMG submission 182720) | Seawater microbial communities from Saanich Inlet, British Columbia, Canada - SI_123_September2016_10_MG | ecosystem: Environmental > Aquatic > Marine > Inlet | place: Canada: British...
ACGCGCTTGATGTCCATGATGTAGGGTTGTTTGTGGTCGCAAAGGTACGTGGTAAAACTCGCAAAGCGTACATTTGAAAAGAGAACCTTAAACGACAATACCATGGCCTTTATCAAGTCCTTGCTTGGACATACGCCCGAATTCGGCACCGATTGTTTTATAGCGGATAATGCAACCATCATTGGCCAATTTAAATGTGGCGACGGATGCAGTTTCTGGTTTGGAAGCGTCATCCGCGGCGACGTCAACAGCATCACCTTTGGAGAAAAAGTGAATGTGCAGGACAATGCCACGGTCCATTGCACCTATGAGAAGTTCCCGACGACCGTAGGCAACAATGTAAGCATTGGTCACAATGCGATTGTGCACGGTTGTACCATAGCGGATAACGTGCTCATCGGCATGGGCGCGATCGTGATGGATGATTGTGTGGTTGGTGAGGGTTGCATCGTTGCGGCCGGTTCGGTCGTGACGCAAGGAAAGAAATTGGCTCCAGGAACGTTGTGGGCGGGGGTGCCGGCGAAGGAAATTGGTCCCGTACCTGAACGCTTGCGCAAAGGGGAAATCGAACGCATCGCCAACAACTACCAGAAATACAGCTCTTGGTACAAACCCGATGCCGAATAACAGACCCATTTTCGAAACGGAACGACTGCTGCTTATTCCAACAAATCTAGCAGATGCGGTATTTATATGGAAGGTCTTCACTACCCCTGGTGCACTGCGTTTCATTGGGGATCGACAGCTCCATTCTTTAGAGGATGCCACCGCATTCATACACGATAGGGTACTGCCACATTGGGAAAAGAATGGTTACGGGAATTATACTTTGATTGAAAAAAAGTCGCAACAAAAGGTAGGGGTATGCGGTGTTTTCAATCGTGAAGGACTGGAACATCCGGATTTAGGTTATGCCATGCTGCCCGCATTTGAGGGACTCGGTTATGCTAAAGAGTCTTCGCGTCGAATGATGAGCGCTGCAAAAGAGCATTTTGGGTTATCCGTATTAGACGGTTTGACACATCCGGAAAACGAAAGGAGCATAGGTCTACTGAAGCACTTAGGTTTTGAGTCCAGAGGACAATCGCAAATCGATGGATACGATTACAAAACCGAACTCTTCAGAATTCACCTCTAAGCATTAGGACAAGCCCAATTTTATTCTAAGATTACGCAACATCGCATCGGTCATGCCATCAAGGTCATAGTCCATGGACCACCCCCAATCTTCTTGAGCGGCCGAATCGTCAATACTTTCAGGCCAAGAAGCTGCAATCTCCTCTCTAAAATCGGGTACACAGTTGCATTCGAAGCCCGGTATTTTTTTCTCAATACTGGCTGCAATGGTCGTTGGATCAAAACTGATGCCTGCAAGGTTATAGCTGTTGCGCACCTTCACCTTTTCTTTTGGTGCTTCTGTGAGTTCAATGGTCGCGCGAATGGCGTCGTCCATGTACATCATAGGCAAGGCGCGGTGCGCTGATAAAAAGCTCGTGTATCGACCTTCTTCTAGCGCTTTGTAGTAGATCTCCACGGCATAATCTGTGGTGCCGCCGCCGGGTTGACTTTTCCAGGAAATGAGCCCTGGGTAGCGAATGGAGCGCACATCCACATCGTATTTATTGAAGTAATATTCACACCAACGCTCTCCTGCAAGTTTCGAAATGCCATAGACCGTTGAAGGTTCCATAACGGTTTGCTGCGGAGTGTTTTGCTTCGGTGTAGTAGGTCCAAATACCGCAATAGAGCTGGGCCAGAACAGTTTTTGAATCATCTTTTCCCGGGCCAATTCCAGCACGTGCAACAAACTCTGCATGTTCAAATCCCAGGCCTTCATCGGAAATTTCTCCCCAGTCGCACTTAACATAGCGACCAAATGGTATACCGTATGTATTTCGTGTTTTTCACAAACCGAGCGCAGTGCGCTTGCGCTACTGGCGTCGAGCACTTCGAAGGGGCCATTCAGGAGTTCCGAATGTTCCGGTTGACGGATATCAGAAGCAACAACGTGATCATTGCCGTATTTCTGGCGAAGTGCCAATGTAAGTTCGGTTCCTATTTGCCCACAGGCGCCTAGGATAAGGATGGTTTTATTCATGCTCTGAATGTGATAAAGATCAGAATTGGGTCCCTCAAAGATAACTTATCTTTGCACGATAAATCACCCGCCTATGGATCCAAATGCTGGAAAAAGAACGCTCGTCAATAAATTGAGTAGAGAAGAACTGCAGGCTAAGCTTGATGCAGAAACCTTCAACCGCACTACGGTTTCTTTTTACAAATATGTAATCATAGAACACCCACAGGAGTTGCGCGACGCGTTATTTGCACAATGGTCACATTGGGATTGCTTGGGACGTATTTACGTTTCTAGGGAAGGTATTAATGCGCAAATGAATGTTCCCGAGCACCATTGGGATGCGTTTTATGCGTACATACACGGGATCGAATACTTTCACGATGTGCCCTTTAAACTGGCGGTTACGGATAAGACAGAGGGGAAGTCTTTTTTGAAGCTTGTCGTCAAAGTTCGTGAGCAGATTGTGGCAGATGGTCTTCAGCCTGAGGACTATGATGTTACGGATGTTGGCGCCCATTTGACGGCAAAGGATTGGAACGAAGCCATCGAAAAGCACGATCCAGTGGTGGTCGATATGCGCAACCATTACGAAAGTGAAATAGGTCATTTTGAAGGCGCAGTCCTTCCGGAAGCTGAAACTTTCCGCGAAGAACTCCCCATGGTTTTAGAAAAACTCAAAGGTCAGGAGGACCGTAAGATTCTTTTGTACTGTACAGGGGGAATCCGCTGTGAGAAAACTTCTGCCTTTTTGAAGCACCATGGATTCAAAGATGTCAACCAATTGCATGGTGGCATCATTGATTACGCCCGCCAGATTGAAGAAGAAAAATTGCCGAATAAATTCCACGGCATCAACTTTGTCTTCGATGAGCGATTAGGCGAAGCCATTTCCGATGAGGTCATCTCTGAATGCCATCAATGCGGTCAGCCTTCCGCCAACCATACAAATTGCTCAAACAAAGCGTGCAATCTACTCTTTATTCAGTGTGAGGAATGCGCTGAAAAACACCAAGGATGTTGTACCCCGCAATGCGTTGAAGTCATCCATTTACCGGAAGAAGAGCAGGTTGAAATCCGCAGAAAAGCGAAAGAAACGAAAAGATTCCACAGACATACGAAGGTTAATTTGCGAAATGCCTTCTCTGAGAAGTAAATTGAATCACAGAAACTAGATAAAGAACCACCATGCAAGACAAAAGAGCACACCTTCAAGAACTTCAAGAGCAAAGCAAAGTTGGCGGCGGCGAGAAGCGTATCGCGGCGCAACATGCAAAAGGTAAGCTCACGGCACGTGAACGCATACATTTTCTATTAGACGAAGGATCGTTTCAAGAAATGGGTGCCCTCGTTCAGCACCGCAGTAATCTTTTCGGCTTGGACAAGCAGAAAATTTTAGGCGACGGTGTAGTTACCGGTTACGGTACCGTTAATGGACGATTAATCTATGTTTACGCGCAAGATTTCACCGTTTTAGGCGGTTCGCTTGCGGAGGCCCATGCAGAGAAAATCACGAAAGTGATGGATCTTGCGATGAAAACGGGTGCTCCAGTGATCGGACTTAACGACAGTGGCGGCGCGCGCATTCAAGAAGGAGTCGTCTCGCTCGGCGGGTACAGCGATATTTTTTACCGCAATGTTCAAGCTTCAGGTGTTATTCCTCAACTCTCTGCGATGATGGGACCTTGTGCGGGTGGTGCGGTATATTCTCCCGCTTTGACCGATTTTATTATGATGGTCGAGGAATCCTCCTATATGTTCGTCACCGGACCTAATGTGGTCAAAACGGTAACCCACGAAGAGGTGAGCTCAGAAGAATTGGGAGGGGCAAGCACGCATGCCACAAAAAGTGGGGTAACCCAATTCACCTATCCGAATGAAATCGCTTTGATTGAAGGGTTGAAGAAATTACTTTCTTACGTTCCGCAAAACTGTGATGAGGAGCCGCCTTCGCTTCCATATACACCAGGCGATGAGCTTCGTATGGGCCTGCAACACATCATCCCTGAAAGTGCGAACCAGCCTTATGATATGAAAGAGGTCATCGGTGAAATCGTTGATACGGACAGCTTTTTCGAAGTACATAAAGATTTTGCAGAAAATATCGTTGTAGGATTTGCGCGCCTCGCGGGTAAATCCATCGGTGTGGTCGCGAATCAACCGGCCTATCTCGCAGGCGTTTTAGACATTCAGGCTTCCACCAAAGGTGCCCGATTCGTGCGTTTCTGTGACGCTTTCAACATCCCACTTTTAGTTTTAGAAGATGTACCTGGATTCCTGCCTGGTACGGACCAGGAGTGGAACGGCATCATTACCAATGGGGCAAAACTGCTCTACGCTTTCAGCGAAGCTACAGTACCGCGTATTACCGTTATCACGCGTAAAGCTTATGGGGGTGCCTATTGTGTGATGAATTCTAAACAGATTGGTGCCGATATGAATTTCGCTTGGCCCACAGCAGAGATTGCCGTAATGGGCGCTAAAGGCGCAGCAGAAATCATCTTTAGAAAAGAAATTGCAAGTGCTGAAAATCCGGAGGAAAAATTGGCAGAAAAAGAAGCCGAATATGCAGAAGCCTTTGCCAATCCTTACCGCGCAGCATCCAGAGGATATATAGATGAAGTCATCCTGCCGGAGCAGACGCGTCAGCGACTCATTCGCGCTTACGCCATGTTAGAAAATAAAGCGGTTCAGTTGCCGAAGAAGAAACACGGTAACCTCCCGCTCTAATGTTTACAGATACGCATTGCCATCTCTATGATGAGGTCTTTGAAACACGGAAAGATCAAATCGGGGCGTTGGCTTTAGAAAATGGAGTCAATAAAATCTTGCTCCCCAATATTGATGTGAACAGCCTCCCTAAAATGGACGCGGTTGCAGCAAATTATCCGTCCCTCGAGATTCGGAAAATGATCGGTTTGCATCCTTGCTATGTAAAGGAGGATTGGGCGGACCAATTGGACCAAATCGAAGCCTGGTACCACCAAAAGCCGGAGGAATTTTGTGCCGTTGGTGAGATTGGCCTAGATCTCTATTGGGATCAAAGTACCCTCGCGATACAGATAGAAGCGTTGAACCGACAGTTGGATTGGAGTGTCGCTTGGGATCTCCCCATTGCGTTGCACGTTCGCAGCAGCTTTAAAGAACTTTTCCCCGTTCTCGAGGCCGCTCAAGAGCGCCACGACGGAAAGATCCGCGGGGTCTTTCATTGCTTTTCTGGGGGTAAAAAACAAATCAACCGGGCGCTGCGTTTGGGCGAATTCTATTTTGGTCTAGGCGGTTCCATTACCTATAACCGCAGCGCTACCGACCCGGTGGTGAAAAATATTCCTATGGATCGCATTCTCTTAGAAACGGACGCTCCTTACCTCACACCCTCCAGTAAAAAGGGTCAAAAAAACGAGCCTGGCTTCCTACTAGAAGTGGCACAAACAGTGAGTGAAATCAAAGGTGTATCTTTAAATGAATTGGCCGTACTCACCAGTGCCAACGCTGAAAAACTCTTTGGAGCATGAGGAAAATTTGCTTGATTTATACCGGAGGAACCATAGGCATGCGTCAAAATCCGAACGGGAAATTGGCTCCGGTAGATTTTGAGGAACTGCGTAAAAACATTCCAACGCTGCGTTTATTACCTATCGAACTGGAGGTGAAAACCATGGACCGTCCCTTAGATAGCTCGGAAATGCATCCTTCCATATGGGCGGACCTGGCCACAGAAATTTACGGGCTTCACGACCAATTCGACGGCTTTGTCATTTTGCACGGCACCGACACCATGGCCTTCACTGCCAGTGCACTCAGCTTTATGCTACGCGGTTTGAAAAAGCCCGTCATCATCACCGGATCCCAACTCCCCGTGGGTGTATTGAGAACAGATGCCGTAGAAAATCTATTGAGTGCGCTAGAATTCGCAGCCATGGAAGAATCAGGCGACCCAGTTATTCAAGAAGTCTGTATCTATTTTGAATACAAGCTGTACCGTGGTAATCGCGCCTACAAACGTTCCTCCAATGAATTCAACGCATTCAGTTCCCCAAATTTCCCTGCTTTAGCAGAAAGTGGCGTACGCATGACGGTACATAAAGAGTTGCTTTGGCGCTCAACGAAAGCGAAGTTGGAATTGCACAAAGGCTTTTCAAATGAAGTGGGTGTAGTCACCTTATATCCGGGGTTAGATTTCAATGCTTTACAGGTGCAACCCAATTGGCGCATCCTATTGCTGCGCACTTTTGGCGCGGGAAATGCACCGAACAGCCCTGATTTTATTGAATTTCTCTCCAGGTGCAGGGATAATGGTACTGTAATTGTAAATACCTCACAGTGTGTCAGTGGCGCAGTCGTTCATGGTCTGTACGACAGTTCATCGGCTTTGGAGCGTTTTAATGTATTGAGTGCCAAAGACATGACTTTCGAATCGGCCTTGGTAAAGGCGATGCTTTTGTTGAGTGAATCGGCAGATTTAAAGGAATTTAGCATTAAGTTTTCTTCTAGTCTTGCAGGAGAGCTCTCAGAGTAGCGTAGGGACACCAATTTTTTGTATTTTCGGCGTCGCATCATGGGCTCAAACTATTACACGGCCGGTTATGCGATAACACTAAAATGTATTTAAACAACTAGTAAAATGAAAAAAGCACTCTCTTTGCTTGCTATCGTTGCCCTTTCATTGGGTACGGTTAACGCCTATGCTCAAGAAGATATGGCGGCTACAGAAGAAGTAGCAGTTGATTCTGCTGCTACTGAAACTATGGATTCTGCAGATGCAGCTGTTGATTCAGCCGCAGCAACGGAACCTGCTGCCACAGAAGAAGTAACTGAAGAAGCTTCTGAAGAAGTTGAAGCAGGAACAGAAGAAAAAGCATTCACTCAGATCTTGAAAGAAAAGTTCATTGAGGGTGGTGCATTCTTTATGTCGTTCGTATTGCTCGCCCTAGTTTTAGGTTTGGCTTTAGTTATCGAGCGTATCATCTACCTAACGTTTGCTCAAACGAACACTGAAAAGCTTCTTGAAGAAGTAGAAGGTGCGTTGAACAACGGCGGTGTTGAAGCTGCAAAAGAAGTATGTCGTAATACACGTGGTCCAGTAGCAACGATCTTCTTCGAAGGTCTTGACCACTACGATGAAGGAATGGATATGGTTGATAAATCAATCATGAGTGTTGGTTCTGTAGAGAACGGTAAATTAGAGAAAGGTGTTTCTTGGATTTCATTGTTCATCGCATTGGCACCGATGCTTGGTTTCATGGGAACGGTTATCGGTATGATTGGCGCATTTGACGCGATCGAGGCTGCAGGTGATATCAACCCATCACTTGTTGCAGGTGGTATTAAAGTAGCACTTTTAACGACGGTATTTGGTTTGATTACGGCAATCATCCTTCAGATTTTCTATAACTTAATCGTAGCAATGATCGATGGTATCGTGATCAAGATGGAAGATGCTTCTATCTCTTTCATGGATCTATTGGTTGAGCACAACAAGAAAAACGCATAATAAAGATGCTTAGTAAACTTCCATTTATTGGACGTGTCCTAGGTATTGTACTGGGAATCATTGGTGTAATCATGTTTGTCATGGTTTCATTAAATGAGGACAGTGCATCTAGCTATGTGTCCTACGGTCTATTCACTACCGTTATTGGTGTAGTGGTAGCTGTATTGAGCTTCGTGCTTTCATTGTCGGTAAATCCTAAGGGAATCCGCGGTGTTGGTATCGGTTTGGCTGCTGTGATTGTCGTTGGTATTTTGAGCTATGTGCTCGCAGACGGATCAGACTTTGCCTCGTATAAGAATGTAACAGAATCAGAAACTAAAGTAGTTAGCGCAATGCTAAATGCATTCTACATCATTGGTGCCGGTGCGGTACTTGCTGTAGTCTACTCATTGGTTTCAAGAGTTTCTAAATAAGTATTGATATGGCAAGAAATAAAAGAGCCATACCAGAAATTAATGCCGGATCGATGGCGGATATCGCTTTCCTTCTATTGATTTTCTATCTGGTAACCACAACGATGGATACGGATAAGGGAATCAACAGGAAGCTACCGCCGTGGGATGAAGAATTGGTTGAAGATCCACCTCCGATCAAGGAGCGTAACATCTTTACCGTTCTTGTGAATTCAAACGACCAGTTGTTAGTTGAAGATGAGTACCTTGAAATTTCACAGTTGCGTGAGAAGGCGATGGAATTCATTGATAACAACGGAGACGGATCTTGTACCTACTGTAAAGGATTCAAGGTGTCGACTAGTTCGGATAACCCAGATAAGGCTGTCATCTCACTGCAGAACGACCGTGGTACTTCCTACGGCATGTACGTGAAAGTTCAAAATGAGCTCGTTGCAGCTTATGAGGATCTTCGCGAGAAATATGCTGAAGAAGAGTACGGTAAGTCCTACAGAGGAATGGATGAAGAGGAGGATAAAGATTTACTTAGAGAAATCAAAAAAGCCTACCCTCAAAAAATTTCTGAAGCTGAACCTTTAAATATTGGTGGCTAATGGCAGTAATTAAGAAAAAGAAGGATAAAGGGCTACCGGCGGTGAATACCTCGGCACTTCCTGATATTGTATTCATGTTGTTGTTCTTCTTCATGGTTGCTACGGTAATGCGTGAAGTGGATTTGAAGGTGAGTGTAAACAAGCCACAAGCAACGGAGATTCAGAAGTTGGAACGCAAGTCATTGGTAACTTACATTTACGCAGGTTCGCCTCGTGTGAAGTTCCAGGATAAGTTTGGTCGTTCACCACGTATTCAGTTGAATGATGCGTTTGCAACCATCGATGATGTGCAGGCATTCGTGATTCAAGAGCGTGAAGCGAAAAGTGAAGAAGACCGTCCTATGATGACCATGTCCATCAAAGCAGATAAGTCTGTAAAGATGGGTCTGATAACAGATATTAAATTGCAATTGCGCAAAGCGCAAGCGTTGAAAATCAACTACAGTTCACTGCAACCTAAAAACGTGGAAGCGTTGTACAGTTCAGAGAACTAAGCAAAGAGAAAAGCTGTATAGGCGGAAAAGCCGGTTCCAAAGGAACCGGCTTTTTTTATGCTGGTCTGAGTGTGGACAATAGCCACAATCCCGAGGCAAGTGCTAGGCTTCCCAATGCGGTCCATAAAGTGCCGTTTAAAGCGCTTTCTGTGAGTAATTGGCCCTCATTGAGGTAGGCAGTGCCTAAGGCAAATCCATTGTTTATGAAGTGCAGAGCAATCGGGGCCCAAAGTGTACCCGTCCAGTGCTTAATGTAACCGAAAATGATCCCCATGAAAAGTATAGGTAGGAGACTTAGGGGTTGCATATGGACCAGTCCAAAGCAAAGCGCGGTAAGAAGAATTGCGCCGTGGTGGGACCCTCTTTCCGTAAAGAGTCGTTGAAGAACTCCTCTGAAAAAGAATTCTTCGCCAAATGCGGGAGCTGCAACCATAACCAAGCCGTTCAGCAGCAAGGTTGTAATGGTCATATCAGCGAGTAAGCGTTGCAGGGTAAATTCAACTTTTGCTTCCTGCGCTTCTAGTGCATGAACCCAAGGAGCATCAGGAAGTAGAAAGGAATTGAGCCGGCTGAGCAGGTCTATGACGAAGAACGACCCTATGGCTACTAGAGTGAGTCCTATGAGAAGGCGCTGACTCTGGAGTCTTGGGGACTGGAGTCCCAGGAAACTCCAGGGTTTAGTACTGACCCAAAACGCTAAGAAAATGGGGGGGATAAGAAAAAGCCCGATGCTGTTGAAGAATTGGAGCAGACGCAATGCGTTTGCATCTGTGCCATTGAGCGCCTCTGTTCCCGTAATAAGTAATCCTACACCCGTAAAGACCGTTGTTGAAATAAGAACGACCATTAGAAAGGCCATCCCGGTCCTTAAAGGACTCCATAATTCTTTGTTCGCGTGCGACATCGCTTTGTACTTTTGTAGTGATGGTAAAGATAGGAGATATAGAGCTAGGGGAGTTTCCTCTGTTACTTGCACCCATGGAGGATGTGAGTGATCCCCCGTTTAGGAAGTTGTGTAAAGACCATGGAGCGGACGTGATGTACACGGAATTTATCTCCTCTGAAGGCCTTATTCGCGATGCTGCGAAGAGCGTGAAAAAATTGGACTTCTACGAATACGAGCGCCCCTTAGGTATTCAGATTTTCGGAAACGAAATAGAAAGCATGCGTCAGGCGGCAGCGATTTGTGAGGAGTCCAACCCTGATATTATCGATATCAATTACGGCTGTCCTGTTAAAAACGTGGCGTGTAAAGGTGCTGGCGCTGGAATTCTTCAAGACATACCAAAGATGGTGAAGATGACGGCGGAAATTGTTAAAGCGGTGAATAAGCCGGTAACGGTAAAAACCCGTCTGGGCTGGGACGAAAGCACGAAATATATCGTAGAAGTGGCTGAGCGTCTACAAGATGTTGGTATTCAAGCTATAAGTATCCACGGAAGGACGCGTAAGCAGATGTATAAAGGTGAGGCGGATTGGTCATTGATCGCTGAAACGAAAAATAATCCCCGTTTGCATATACCCGTTTTTGGAAATGGAGATGTCGATAGTGGCCCAAAAGCATTAGAGTACCGCAATAAATATGGTGTTGATGGTATAATGATTGGTCGTGCGAGTATAGGGTATCCTTGGATCTTTGACGAAATCAAGCACTATTTTGCCCATGGTGTTGAGGCAAAAAAGCCAACCGTACAGGAACGTGTTGCTGCTGCTCGCGCGCATTTTGAAATGAGCTTGAAATGGAAAGAGGAGCGTTATGCAATCATGGAAACGCGAAAACACTACACCAACTATTTCAGGGGCTTAAGTCACTTTAAGCCGTACCGTACGAGATTAGTGACCTTAGAGGATCCAAACGATGTACTACTTACGTTAGATGAGATTGAGTCTGAATACATTGCGAAGTACGGTAATGATCAAGAAGGGCCGGAAACGGTTTCTACGTTAACCTACAAGACGTAGCCCTAGGCTTCGTTGATTTGTTGAATTACTTTACCGGTAGACCACAAGGATATGGCTGTTCCTATGCTTAAAACGATGGTTGTCGTGAGCAAATAATGCTTCCATGAAAGAACAACGGGGTAATACTCCTGAATATATCCAGATCCAAGAGAGACGACACCAACGTATTTTTGAATAAGTATGATTGTCGTTCCTAGACTTAGACCGACTGCCCATCCTGCGAGTACTATAAGAAGTCCGTTTTTAAAATAGATGGAGCGAAGCTGTGCGTGAGATGTACCCATCGACCAAAGCGTGTAGATGTCGCTTTTCTTCTCTAAAGCAATAATTGTTAAGGCTGAAACGATACCAAAACTTGCAAGTACAACCACGAATGCAAGAATACCCAATACCACGAGCCTTTCAGAGCGCATGACTTTAAAAAGTGTGGCTTCTTGTTCCAATCGGTCTGCGATGATGGCGCGGTCGCCAAAGTGCATTTCGATGGATTTTCTCAACGCATTATTATCATCATAGACTTCGAGATAGGAAGGATGTTTGGCGCCGGTAAAGGCTTGAACCCAACCTTTCGGTGCGATGGCTTTATTGACATCATAATCCGGCTGCACAGTGTGAATAGAGGTTATGAATACATTTTTTGCTCGCACCGCATCACTTAGATTGAGCGCAGTGGTTGTGGCGTCTATTTTGGGTAGGTATACGGTAACGATTGGTGGAGGATTCGCGTTGGAAACACCTAGATGGTAGGCCACTCCTGCTCCTAAGGCCAACGTGTTTTCACCAAGATCAAGGCCGGGATCGGCCTGGGTAAGGAGGTGTTCGTTTAAACGGTGCTCCCGAATATATTCATTAGAGACACCCAATACATATGTAATGTGTTGATTCTCGCCTTGAGCAAGTAAAACGCGTTGCTCGTAAACGGGTTCAAATACTGCCTCTGGATAACGGGCCGCTGCTGTATTGAGGTAAGCAGTATCTTCTGCCGAGAGCACAAGACTGGTCCCACCTGTAGGGCTGATTTTAAGTGGGGGATTGGCATCTTCGAATTGGTCTGCGACGAGATCCTCAAGACCCGCAAAAGCACTAAGAACTACGGTCATCGCTGCCGTACCAAGCGCTAGTCCCACTAAGGCCGTTAAGGACATCAAGCGAATCGCTCCCAACTTGCCTAGAGCAAAGAAGTATTTTCTTGCGAGGAATGTAGAGAACGACGGCACAGCTATTATTTAATGGGACTTTCGCCGTCGCCGCGAAGCAAGCGTTCGATGTTTTCTTCGTATTCCAAACTGTCGTCCGTGCGCAGGATGAGTTCGGGAACGACGCGTAACTGGTTTCCTACACTGTGGCCTAATGCGCCACGGAGTTTCGTGTTGTTTAATTGTAAGAAATCTTCCACTTCCTTCGTTTTATCCACTGGGAAGATGCTGATGTAGATTTTTGCCACACCTAAATCGGGGCTGACGCGCACCTTAGACACGCTCAGTAGGGTGCCGGAGAAATGTTCACGGGCCAATTTTTGAAGGATCGTTGCCATCTCCTTCTGAAGAAGTTTGGCAATCTTGAGTTGTCTAGTGCTTTCCATAATACTGCAAATTTACGCATTGCCACGTAAGCACTACCTTCGTGGGCAAGCAAAAGAAAGATGAATGCATTCCTACGGATATTAAAGACCATGCGCCCCTTTGCGGGGATGCTTTTATTGGCGTCTTTTTTCAATCTATTGACGGTGATTTTTAGCATCGGATCAGTAGGGGCATTGATTCCTATTTTGAATCTGATTTTCGACACACCAGGCACAGACCTTACTGGTGCTGCGCAATGGAAGGTCTCCTTGGCAGAGGCGATACAAGCCTTAAAGGAAAGTCGGGGCGCTTTGTATACCCTACAAACAGTCGTATTCATCACCTTAGGAATCTTTGTTGCTAAGAACCTATCCCGGTATGCTGCACTTTGGATTTTAGCACCTGTGCGCAATGGTGTTGTCGCGAATTACAAACAAGCATTGCACGACAAATGGTTGGCCATGAGCTTTCGTCAGCACCAGAAACTTCAGAAAGGCGATCAGTTAACACGGGCAACAGCTGATCTGACTGAAATAGAATGGACCATGCTCAAAGGAATGGAGGGGCTCGTCCGTGATCCATTAATGATTTTAGGTACACTTATTTTGTTGTTCTCTATGAGCCCTCGATTGACATTGATGGCCATAGCCATTATTCCCATTTCAGGAGGTTTGATTGCCACTATCGGGAAAAGCTTAAAGAAAAGTGCCCAGGCCGCCCAAAGCCAATTAGGAAACACCACTTCTGAACTAGAGGAAGCCTTGACCAACTTCCCCATTATTCAGAGTTATGTTGCAGAAAATAGAAGAGCAACGCGCTTTGGTCAAAGTGTGGATTTGTGGCGCAAATTCATGATTAATGTCTATCGAAAGCGCGATTTAAGTTCGCCCATTGCTGAGGTATTGGGTGTAGGTGTATTGCTCGCCGTTCTCTATCTAGGAGGACAGGAAGTGTTGAATGGCAGGTCGTTAACAGGTGGAGAATTGGTTGCTTTTGTCGTACTCTTTTACCAACTCATTCCAGCATTTAAAAACCTTACGAATGCCCTGTATGACATTCAAAAAGGCAATGCCAGTGCAGCTCGAATTTTTGAAGTTTTAGATCAGGAAGAAGCTAAAGACGGTAATCTAGAAGTGGAGTCCAGCCATTGGGAGCAGGGATTGCGCTTTGAGCATGCAACCTTTGCCTACGAGCCGGGAGTGCCTGTGATTAACGGGCTACACCTGAATTTATTGCCAGGAAAAACCACTGCATTAGTAGGCCCTTCTGGCGGTGGAAAAAGCACCCTATTGCATTTATTGGCAGGTTTTGATTATCCCCAAACTGGTGCATTAAATCTTGCGGACGTTCCATTAAATGCTTTTAAACGGGCTTCCTATCGCAAGCATACCGGATGGGTGCCACAGCAGCCCTTATTGTTTAACGATACCATCGCTGCGAATGTCAGTATGAGTGGAACGCTCGATAAGTCGAGATTAATGCATGCGCTTGAAGCTGCGCATTGTTTGGAATTTGCGCAAGAATATTTGGCTAAGGAGACATTAATAGGCGAAGGCGGAAACCAATTAAGCGGTGGACAACGCCAACGGTTAAGCATAGCGCGCGCCTTCTATGCAGACCCAAGTTTATTGCTTTTAGATGAGGCAACTGCCGCATTAGACAACGAGAGCGAAGCCCGCGTTCAAGAGGCATTGATAGCGCTGATGAAAGGACGTACTACGGTAGTGGTAGCACACCGTCTGAGCACCGTTCAGCACGCCGATCAAATCGCATATGTAGAAGCAGGTAGGGTAGTCGAGCTGGGTACGCACTCAGAACTTCTTCAAAAAGCGGGTAAATACGCGGCATTGGTTAACTTAGGTACATTAAACGCAGAAGCATGAGCCACCATTTAGTCCAGATTGAGCATCTTGGTATTGCAGTTAAGGATCTTGAAGCAGGAAACGCACTGTATACAAAGCTTCTAGGCGTTCCTCCCTACAAAGAGGAAGTGGTAGAGAGCGAAGGCGTTCGTACCAGCTTCTTTAAAGCTGGACCCAACAAGATTGAACTGCTCGAAGCCACGAATCCAGAAAGTCCTATTGCAAAATTTATAGAAAAGCGCGGCGAAGGCATTCACCATGTTGCCTATGCAGTCGAAGACATAGCGGCCGAAATGGATCGATTAAAACGGGAAGGTTTTCGCTTGTTGAATGATGCGCCGAAAACAGGAGCCGACAATAAATGGGTCTGTTTCCTGCACCCTAAGGATGCTGGGGGAACGTTAATCGAACTGTGTCAAGAACGCAGTTAATTCCTTCTTCAAATCACCTTCCTGACAATTAAAAAGTAGGGTCTGAAATCCCAATGCCGCCGCACTGTCTAAATTTTCTTGGGTATCATCAATGAACAATACTTCAGCAGGTTCTGCATTCATCGCTTGTGCAACCTTCTCAAAGTACGACGCGTTGGGCTTGCGTTCATGAATTTCATACGAGAGAAAGAGTCCATCTAACGCATTGGTAAAATGAGTCCAAAGAAACGGACCGGAAGCGGCGGCAATGGCCTCAATGTGTGCTGCATTGGTATTGCTGACAAGCGCTAAATCATACGATTTCCCTAATTTCTTAAGGAACAAAGTTTCATCTCTTAAATTTCCGAGCATACTCATCCAGGCTTGCTTTACGCATTGCGCACTCTGTAGAAATTTACATGAGGCGGTGAGTGATTGGAAAAATTCGCGCTGGCTCACTTCACCCACTTCAAACGCATGGTGCAATTCCGTAAAATGCGCTTCAGAGAGCTGCACGCCACAGCGTTCGAACTGTTCTTTCGTATTTTCAGGGAAAACGGGGATGAAAATATTCCCGAAATCAAACCAAATCTGCTTAATCATAATTGTCTTTGAGACTTTCTTAGGGTGCAATACTAAGCAAAAGAAAAGGGTCGTAACGTGATAATTATTTCGTTATGGCGCAGTGAACTTGTAACCAAAGCCTATATAATTCCCCGTGAATGCCGTCAGTTGTTGGCCGAGAATGGGTAGTTCGAACGTATACAGATAGTAGAATTTAGGCATATGAATGCGTAGTATCGAAACTAAATCTCCTGTCGACTTATAACCTATACCAAGAAGTGCCTGTGATTCTGCGATCCGCTGCTCTGTAGTTAAAAATAACTGATAGGTCGCTGGTAAGGCACCATTAGTAGTGATTAAGGCATCGAACGAGGTACTATTATTGTCAGATTTTAAAAAATTATAATGCATATCTGCCGTTCCTTGAAGCAGAGAATAAGATGCATAGTTTAAAAGGTCCGGCTCATTGATGGAACCGTTTACCACGAAATTTGACATCGCTACGCCCATGGAAAATCTGTCTTTGTAATGATAAGAAAGACCAGCGTTTGCATCAATAAAAACAGTAATGCGTGCATAGTCATCCTTTGCCGGCTCTATAGTCATTTCTGTGATAGCATTGGAGAAATCTATATTACTCTGAACGAAACGAGGGGCTAAGCCTAATTTGATTGCGTGATCATCATTAATTTTTGCTGTGAAGCTGTAGGGTAAGGCGAATGACTTATAGTTAAAAGTGGCAAAGGCATGCTCTACTAACTGTATTCCACCTGTGTGCTTGTCAGTAAATTTCGCCATTGCATGGGCTGCATTGACAGTAGGAGAGCCAGGTACGCCGTTCCATTTTGACTTGCTTCCCATGAAGAAATCAAACTGATGAAAATCAAGAATGCCATTATAGGAGGGGTTGATATAGTTTCTATTTAGTAGAAACGGTGTATTCATTTGAATTTGTTGCGCAAATCCAGATAACGGCAAAAATGCGGTCAACAGGATAATTTTAACGAATGAGCGTGACATATCCATAAATAACTTCTCCTTCGTTTGTAATTAATTGATAATAGTAATCTCCAGTTGGCATTGGATCTCCATTTGTGATACCGTCCCAATATGGCGTGCTACTTGAACCGGAATAGACTAATTGACCGATTGAATTGTAAATGTTCATAGTGTAAGAAGACCAACTACTATGACTTATTGTGAATACATCATTGTATCCATCATAGTTAGGGCTATACATGTTTGGAATCATGAAACAGCTTGGTTGTAGAGGTTCCAAATCAAAGGCGATTGTCTGTGTACAAGAGTTGCTGTCCACTACTGTCAAAATATAGCTACCTACTGCAACACTATCCAAAGGTAGGTTTACAGGCGAACCGTTTAGCATGTAGCTATATGGGTATGTGCCGCCGTAAATGAAGGCATCTATCTGGCCGTCGTTGAGGCGTTCACAGGTTGGTTGAATAGTGTCTACTGTGATTTCAATTTCGGCGGGTTCATAGATCTCAACAGAATCTAAAACTAAACAGTTGTTTTCATCGGTAATAACAAAGGCGTAGTAACCGCTTCCTAAATTGTATAAGATCGTTGAGTCCGTACCATCAAACCATTGAATATTATAGGGCATTACCCCACCTTGCGGGATAATTTCAACGCTTCCATTTTGGCCTAGATAACAAGTTACATCACTAATGACATATGAATAAGTTAGCACAGAAGGCTCGGTTATGATTACACTAGCATTCGACACACATCCTAGTGAATCTGTAACAACCACGGAATAGGTCCCTTGTCCCAGGTTGGATTGCGAGACGGTTGTCGCTCCATTCGACCATGCGTAAGAATATGGAGCATTTGAACCTTGAGCCAATACACTAATACTTCCGTCAGTTGCGCCATTACACGAAATCCCGAAACCATTGTAATTGCTCAAGTTGCTCGTGACTGTCGTAAACGGTAAGGCTGGTTGAGTCAATGTGATGGTATCCGTTATAGAACATCCATTAGCATCCTGTGCAGTCACCCAGTATGTTCCTGCACCGAGGTTATAAATAGAGTCTTGTGACGCTCCTGTATTCCATGAGTAAGTATATGCTCCGACACCACCTACTACTGCACTAAAGAGTACACCACTTGAATCACCGTAACAATCGATTTGATTTCCAAAGACATTGGTCAATGTACTAACACTCAATGAAAGTGCAGATGGTTCAGTAATGGTTAAAGTGTCTTGTGAGCTACATCCATTACTATCGATAACAGTAACGAAGTATGTTCCTGCTGTCATGGAGGATAGGGTATCTGATGTGCCTCCACCACTCCATGAATAGGAGTATCCGGGAGTACCTCCAGCTGCAATTACAAATGCAGATGCATCGTTACCACCATTACAGGATATATCGTAACCATTATAATTATTAATGCTTTGAGTGGTAAGTGTCACAGCATTTGGTGAAACAATGGTAATAGCATCATCAGAAGTACAACCCATAGTATCGGTAACCATGACGCTATAAGTACCTACCGATACATTCCATATGCTATCGCTAATATCTCCAGTACTCCATAAGTATGAATAGGGACCATAGCCAGGATTAATGGCTACACCGAGTGTTCCTGAACTGTCCCCAGCACAAAGTATAGTATCTGTTTGGGTAATAGTTATGTTCAAAAGATTAACAGTAACATCTACAGTATCATACCAAGTATTACTTCCGTCTGAAATAGCTACCCAATACTGCGTATCGACTGCAGGGTTGACATTAATTGTAGATGTAGTATCTCCTGTGGACCATAGATAGGTAAATGCGGGTGAATTTGAGGCAGGTACTTCAATTATTCCTGCCGTAATGGCATTATCTACTACATCATTCCAATATCCATTAAAACCAGTGTTTGGATTTAAATATATCATTGTTCCCCATTGTTCTCCGCCGTTCGAATTATTAGGTTCATTTGGTGCCCAATTATCAAAAGTAAGGGGTAACGAATCAATGTCGAACCAAGCTCCGTTTGGCTCAGAATATGATAATGAAGACGTATCCTGATATATCCCTATGAAATAATATCCTGCGGAAGTGAAGTGCGAACCATTATTCAATAAGGTTAAAATTTCATAATTTTCTAAGCTGTCTTCAATATTAACCAAATCACCTCCATCAGAAATAGCTCTACTTCGTACCTCCGACCAACTCGTGTCAATAGGGCTGATGTAATAATCAGATCCGTTGTAGGTGCCAATGAAGGTGTACCCAGTACTATTAAAAGTTGAAGTATTGGCGGAGTACGTACTTACGAGAAGTTGTGCCGTATCAGTCAAACAAATGGTGGTGTCATTGGAAACATTTACTCCCAATACAACGATTTGAACGGTTAAAGGTGCGGACTCACATCCCGACGTACTAGTTTGGCTAACTAGATATTCTGTTAATCCCACATTAGCTGGATCCGTAGAAGGGGTTGGTGCTGATCCAGTACCATTGACTAAGGTCCCGTCAGAGTTATACCATGTCAGTGAGAATCCCGGTAAAGAAATGGCAGAAAGGACACTAGAGATGGAGCCAGTAATGAATGTAGTTTGGCTATTAGGATCTATAGTTGGTGGAACAGGAATAGCATTTGTATTTACGATGACTGAATCCGTATTGGAACAGCCGTTTGCATCTGTACCTGTAACTGTGTATGTAGTAGAGGTGTTGCCAGGTGGAGTGAAAGCTACCCCATTGCTGATGGTGTTTCCTGTTAAGTCTGTTCCTGACCAAGAATAAGTACTTGCTCCTGAACCCAACAAAACGACAGATTCTCCATCGCATATGCTTTGGTCGACCCCAGCGGATACAGGGGGTAGCGCATAAATAGTTACATCCAAGGTATCTTTTGGACTTTCACAACCGGTGGAAGGATTAACCTGACTTACGTAGTAGCTCGTAGTTCCGGCTGTTAATGTGCTATATACAGGAGCAAATGGAAGTTGGGTAGTTCCGTCAGGAGCGAACCATTTCAATGAATTACCTGCAATTTTTGTTGCAGATAACTGCGTTGAGGCAGCGCCCAAACAAGCGTATCTATCAAATGTTGTTGGTTTTGGTATTCCCACCCCTACTATAACTGTTATAGGAACAGACGGACTTTCACAATTAGTTGTAGCACTGACTTGACTGACGTAATAAATATTTGTCCCAGTGTAGTTAGTTGGAGGAGTAAAGGGAGCACTCAATACGGTTGTTCCATCGGTGTCATACCAGATGAGTGAATGTCCGGCACTTGCATTTGCTATTAACGGTGAGGCGTTGGCGTTTTTACAGTAAGAATATGTATTACTTAGGACAGATGGGGTACTAGGAAGTGCGTGTACAAAAACAGTAGCCGTGTCTTTATTTTGGCATCCATATATATCTTCTCCAGTAACGATATAGTCCAGCGAAGTGTTAGAAAATTGTGGTACGAATGATACCCC
>Ga0233438_10002208_pt1 | contig 19882 bp, 21 predicted proteins | sample SI_123_September_FD_182720 | JGI IMG/M metagenome (GOLD analysis project Ga0233438, IMG submission 182720) | Seawater microbial communities from Saanich Inlet, British Columbia, Canada - SI_123_September2016_10_MG | ecosystem: Environmental > Aquatic > Marine > Inlet | place: Canada: British...
TATGGGTCTGTGGCGACTTGGCGAAAGGCCTATCCAGTGAATATATCGAAGCGATACTCATAGGAGTGGATTTAGATCGAAGTTACATTCAGAGGTTAACCGATAAGGGGCAGTCGCTCACCGGAAAAACCATTACGGTAAAGGTGGAAGAAGAAACAGAACTCAGCGGCGCAATAGACGGCCTTTTAGTGTGGCAAAAACTTGGCGAACAATGATTGCCCGGTTGCAGGCATATAGGCCGTATTTTACGGTGAATTACGGTGGACAAGACATAAAAATGACATGAAGAAAAAAGCAGTCATAGTATCCGGATACTTTAACCCTATTCACAAGGGGCATCTGGAGTATTTTAACAATGCTAAGGCGATGGCCGACGAGCTATTTGTGATCGTAAATAACGACCACCAAAGAGCGCTGAAAGGCAGCAAAGAGTTCCAAGGCGAGGAAGAGCGTATGATCATAGTGTCGAACATCAAAGCAGTGGATCAAGCGATACTATCGGTGGATGAAGATCGTACGGTTTGTGCGACGTTGGAAAAAATCGCTAATGAATACGGTGATAGCTATGAGTTAGCCTTTGCCAACGGTGGAGATCAAAACAACGATACCATTCCAGAACGTCCAATCTGTGAAAAAATGGGCATAGCCCTAATAGATGGGCTAGGAGATAAAATACAATCGAGCAGTTGGTTGCTCAAGAAGTTATAATTAATGGACAAGAAAATTGCAGTAATCGGCTTAGGATATGTTGGCTTGCCGCTAGCAGTTGAGTTTGCTAAAAAGTATCCAACCATTGGATTTGATATCAACACCAATCGTGTAAATGAACTCATGTCGGGCCATGACCACACTTTAGAAGTTGAAGATGCCGATCTTAAGAAACAGGTTGTGTCAGATCTTATGACCGCCGAGTCAAATGGTAGAGGATTGTATTGTACTACTGCTGTTGGTGATATTGAATCTGCAAACTTCTATATCGTCACAGTGCCAACCCCAACGGATAAGAATAAAAGACCAGTTCTAACGCCGCTTATCAAAGCCTCTGAAAGTGTAGGTAAAGTTCTGAAGAGAGGAGATTACGTTATCTATGAAAGCACGGTATATCCAGGGGTAACAGAAGACGAATGTGTACCGGTTCTAGAGCAAGTCTCTGGGTTAAAGTTTAATGAGGACTTCTTTGTTGGGTATTCACCAGAAAGAATAAACCCTGGAGATAAAGAACGTACGGTAACAAAAATCTTGAAGGTAACCTCTGGATCCACGCCTGAAGCAGCACAAACTATAGATGAACTTTATAATGAGGTAATTACTGCTGGAACTCATCTTGCTCCATCAATTAAGGTTGCCGAAGCCTCGAAAGTAATTGAGAACAGTCAGCGTGACATTAATATTGCCTTCGTAAATGAACTCGCTAAAATCTTCAATAAGCTAGAAATCGATACTAACGCAGTATTGGAAGCAGCCGGGACGAAGTGGAACTTTCTTCCGTTTAAACCAGGTTTAGTAGGAGGACACTGTATAGGTGTTGACCCATACTATTTGGCCCAAAAGGCTCAAGAATCCGGATATTATCCGGAGATTATTCTTGCCGGTCGCCGAATCAATGATTCTATGGGGTCATTCGTTGCCTCGGAGATTGTTAAGAAGATGGTTCAGAAGGATATTCCTGTAAAAGGGGCTAAGACATTAATGTTAGGATTCACGTTCAAGGAGAATTGTCCGGATGTAAGAAATACCCGTGTAATTGATATTTATAATGACCTAGTAGAATTTGGTTTAGACGTAATGGTCTATGATCCGTGGGTGTCTCAGAAAGAAGTTGAATTGGAATATGGTATTAAAGTTTTGAATAACTCAAGTAGCTTAAATTTTAAATATTCGGTAATTATTCTAGCTGTAAGTCATAATGAATTCTTAAAGCTTGACATAAAGAGTCTGAAAGCTGATAAGTCAATACTCTTTGATATTAAAGGATTTTTACCTGAAACTCTAACTGACGCGAGATTATAATATGAAAATAACTATCGTGGGAACCGGATATGTAGGTCTAGTAACAGGCGCATGTCTTTCGGACGTGGGCATAGACGTAACGTGTGTAGACATTGATCAAAATAAAATTGACGGCCTTAAAAACGGCATTCTTCCCATCTATGAACCAGGTCTTGAGGAGATCGTTAAGCGCAACTATAAAAAGGGTCGATTAAATTTCTCTACCGATTTAGGCGATGCCATCCGCGGCTCTGAGGCAGCATTTATCGCCGTGGGCACGCCCCCGGGTGAAGACGGTTCTGCGGACCTAAAGTACGTTTTGGCCGTTGCCGATCAGATCGGAAAAACCATGACCGACTACCTGGTGGTCATCACCAAAAGTACCGTTCCAGTAGGTACTGCTGAAAAGGTGCGTGGCGCCGTAGTAAACGCTTTAGACCTGCGCGATGTAGATTTTGGCTTTGATGTGGCTTCGAACCCAGAGTTCTTAAAAGAAGGTGCAGCGATCGACGACTTCATGAAACCAGACCGCATTGTGGTGGGCGTGGATAGCGACGACGCACAGAATATCATGGACAAGCTCTACCGTCCGTTCACCTTGAACGGCCACCCAGTGATCTTCATGGACATCCCTTCGGCGGAGATGACCAAATACGCCGCAAACGCTATGTTGGCGACGAAGATTTCCTTCATGAACGACATCGCTAACTTGTGTGAGAAGATGGGTGCGGATGTGAACTGGGTGCGCAAGGGTATTGGTTCAGATCCAAGAATTGGCAACAAATTCATCTACCCGGGTATTGGGTATGGAGGTTCTTGTTTCCCAAAAGACGTAAAAGCATTGGCGCGTACGGGCCGCGAAAACGGACACACCATGCGTATCCTCGAAGCTGTTGAGGCAGTAAACGACGATCAAAAGAGTGTGCTGTTCAATAAAATTAACGCGTATTTCGGCGGCGACCTTCAGGGCAAGACTGTTGCCTTCTGGGGACTGTCGTTCAAGCCGAATACCGACGACATGCGTGAAGCACCGTCTGTGGTATTGGCCAACCTACTGCTCAAGGCGGGGGCGAATGTTCGTGCGTACGACCCAGTCGCTATGGAAGAAGCCAAGCACGATTTAGGCGATACCATTACCTACTGCGAGAGCGACATGGAAGCTATACAAGGCGCTGATGCCTTAGCACTGATCACCGAATGGACAGAGTTCCGCGTGCCTAACTGGGACAAGGTAGGAGCAGCGATGAAAACGCGCGTGGTCTTTGACGGTCGTAACCTCTACCGCAGAGAGATCGTAGGCGAAGCAGGATTTGATTATTACGGAATAGGAATGGGCGAGCAGATCGCTGAAAAAGCATAAGAGATGCCAAGAGTACTCATTACAGGAGCAGCAGGTTTTCTAGGATCACATCTCTGTGATCGATTCATAGCCGAAGGCATGGAAGTGCTAGGAATGGACAACCTGATCACAGGAAATATGGAGAATTTGGAACACCTGATGGGCAATCCAAAGTTCACCTTCTACAACAACGACGTGAGCAACTTCGTGCACGTTCCGGGAGAATTGGACTACATCCTCCACTTTGCCTCACCGGCCTCTCCTATTGATTACTTAAAAATCCCCATCCAAACATTAAAGGTGAGTTCGCTAGGGACACACAATTTGTTGGGGTTGGCATTGAATAAAAAAGCGCGCATACTCGTGGCCTCTACTTCCGAGGTGTACGGCGACCCCTTGGTTCACCCACAAACGGAAGAATACTGGGGCAATGTAAATCCAGTAGGACCGCGTGGGGTGTACGATGAAGCCAAGCGCTTTATGGAGGCCATGACCATGGCATATCACACCTACCACGGATTGGAAACCCGCATTGTGCGTATCTTCAACACTTACGGACCGCGCATGCGACTCAATGACGGCCGTGTATTGCCGGCCTTTATCGGTCAGGCCCTTCGAGGCGAAGATCTTACGGTGTTCGGCGACGGTTCGCAGACGCGTTCGTTCTGTTATGTGGATGATTTGGTGGAGGGCATTTACCGCCTGCTCATGAGCGATCACGCGCAGCCGGTGAACATTGGGAACCCGCACGAGATCACCATCAGCCAATTCGCCGAAGAGATCATGGAGCTCACGGGAACGGATCAAAAGGTGGTGTACAAAGAGCTGCCGGTGAACGACCCGATGCAACGCCAACCGAACATTACGAAGGCAAAGGAAATCCTGAATTGGGAACCCAAAGTCATGCGTGAAGAAGGCCTCAAACTCACTTACGAGTGGTTCAAGAGCCTGCCGGACGAAAGGCTCTACAGAAAGGAGCATAGAGACTTTGCTGATTACAGTAAGAGATATGAAAGAATTTGACATTATTGCCGAAATTGGTCAAGCTCACGAGGGAAGCTTAGGCATTGCCCATTCTTATATAGATGCAATGGCCCGAGCAGGAGTAAATGCCATAAAATTTCAGACTCACATAGCTGAAGCTGAAAGTTCTGAATTCGAACCATTTCGCGTGAAATTTAGTTACGAAGATGACACCCGTTTTGATTATTGGAAGAGAATGGAATTCTCGGAAGATCAGTGGATTGGACTTAAAACTCACTGTGATGAGGTAGGAATTGAATTTCTGTCCTCTCCATTCAGTTTAGCGGCAATTGACCTGCTGGAACGAGTTGGTGTAAAGCGATACAAAGTTGGATCAGGTGAGGTGAACAATCACTTAATGCTTGAATATCTAGCAAAGACAGGTAAACCCGTATTGTTGAGTTCAGGAATGAGCAGCTTTGAGGAATTAGACAATTCTGTTGCGCTTCTCAAGTCACTCGATACTCCCTTGAGTATATTTCAGTGTACCACTTCATATCCCACACAACCAGAGAACTGGGGGCTCAATGTAATCGATGAACTAAAGCAGCGCTACGAAGTCCCAATTGGTTACAGCGATCACAGCGGAGATATTTTTGCATGTCTTTTCGCTGCAGCTAAAGGGGCAGAGTTGTTTGAGTTTCATGCGGTCTACGACAAATCTATGTTTGGACCAGACGCCAAATCTTCGTTAATTCCAGCCGAGATTTCTAACCTTGTCAGAGGACTTCGTCAATATGAGCAGTCCTTACGGAATCCAGTGGATAAAAGGTCGAACAGTCAGTATTCTGAGCTAAAAGGAATATTTGAAAAGTCTCTTGCTGTTAACAAGGACTTACCTGCCGGTCATGTTCTCAGGTTGGAAGATTTAGAGACAAAAAAACCCAAGGGAAAAGGCATTAATGCCGCTGAATTTAAAAATATACTCGGAGCCCGACTTGTGAAACCACTGAGCAAATGGGAGTTCTTGAACAAAATTGATCTAGATGAAAAGTAAGAGAAAAATATGCGTTGTTGTAACGGCTAGACCTAGTTACAGTAGGATTAGAACAGCCTTAGAGGCAATTAAAAACCATCCAGATCTTGAATTGCAATTGGTGGTTGCGGCCTCGGCTCTTTTGGATCGATATGGCTCTGCAGTGAACTACATTGAAAAGGATGGATTTCATATCACAGCTAAAGTTTTTAACATTTTGGAAGGAGAAAACCTTGCAGCAGCGGCCAAGACAACAGGGATTGGAATATTAGAATTGTCTTCTGTATTTGGAAACTTGAACCCTGATATTGTTGTGACTATCGCGGATCGATTTGAAACTATGGCCACAGCTATTGCCGCTACATATATGAACATTCCTCTTGCTCATATCCAGGGAGGAGAAGTTACAGGTAATATTGATGAAAAAGTTAGACATGCCATTACAAAACTTGCCGATTATCATTTTGTTGCTTCAGATGGAGCCTATGATAGAGTGATTAGACTTGGTGAGGAGCCAGAGTCAGTATTTAACACAGGTTGCCCATCTATAGACTTGGCACACGAAGTAAAACTAGATCCAGCTTTCCAAGAAGATCCGTTGGTGAAGTACGGTGGTGTTGGTGCAGAACTTAATGTTGAGGACGACTTTATTGTAGTTATGCAGCACCCCGTGACCAATGAGTACGAGGAGTCGCGCAAGCACATTAGTGAAACTCTTGAGGCAATTAACAGATTAGGAGTGCCCACTTTTTGGTTTTGGCCTAACGTGGATGCTGGATCGGACGGTACAAGTAAAGGAATTCGTTCCTATCGAGAGAATAACAGAATCAATCACATCCATTTTTTCAAGAACATGGAGCCGACCGATTTCTTAAGGCTCTTGGCTAATGCTAAATGTTTGATAGGAAATTCTAGTGTTGGTATTAGAGAATGTGCTTATCTCGGTGTACCGGTCGTCAATATTGGTACACGACAAAATCGTAGAGATAGAGGAAACAATACAGTGGACGTGGGGTACAGTGCCGATGAAATTCAACAAGCCGTAGCGCATTGGTTAAACTCAGAACGACCTGCGTCTTCAGAAGTGTATGGTGGAGGAAATGCAGGAGAAATAATTGCCGAAACCCTGTCGAAAGTTCCTTTGAAGTTCCACAAAACCATTACCTACTAAATGAAAGTTCTCGCGGTCATTCCTGGAAGAGCCGGATCAAAAGGTGTACCTGGGAAGAACAGTAAGGTTTTTGATGGAAAACCACTGATTGGCTACGCAATTGAAGCCGCGCTGGAGAGCAGACTCATTACGGAAATTGTGGTGAGCAGTGATGGTGAGGAGATATTAAATATTGCCGCGTCCTATGACTCGGTACAGTGTCATAATAGAAGTAATGACTTGGCCACCGATTCAAGTCCCATTGGAGACACCTTGGTAGAAATCATTAATCGCTTTGAAGAGCGTCCTGAATTTATTGTTCTATTGCAACCCACATCACCTTTGAGAACCGGACGGCAGATTGATGAAGCAATTAGTCTATTGTCTGCCGCTTCCGACTGCAATTCAGTGATTTCCGTGATTAGGATGGACGATGTGCATCCCGCTAGGATGTATTGGATGAAAAAGCAGTCACAGCTGATGAAGCCAATCATTCAAGAGTTTGAAACAGCACGAAGACAAGACATCCCCCCCGCCTTTTATAGAAATGGTGCCATATACGTAACGAGAGTTCCTGAATTTTTGGAGACTAAATCTGTCATGACCGGCCCGAGTTGCGGCTATGAAATGAGTGGACAAACGTGGCTTAATATTGATGATAAACGCGATGTGATCATCGCCGAATCGTTGATTAAAGCATGGAAGGCAGGTGAAATCGTGTAATGAAGTATGTTTATAACATAGAGCCAAAGGACTATTCTGAGAAGGCGGTTTCCATCTGGAGGGAATCTGGCTATCACTATGTTGAAGGAAGTTGGAGCAATTATACTTCGTTCAAGGCCAATGCAGACGTTAAGGTGCTTATTGTGCGTTTGGGGAGCATGGTTAATTCTGAGGTGCTTAATTTCTTTCCCAATTTGAAGTTTGTCATCTCGGCAACTACGGGTCACAATCACCTGGACAAAGATGCTATTGCTGAGCGCGATATAACTCTTATTAGTCTAAGAGGACATGAGAACTTTCTAAAAACCATTCCGTCTACTGCCGAGCTTACATGGGCGCTATTACTCAATTTACTGAGAAGGGTACCCAGCTCCATTACTGATGTTGAAGCAGGTAACTGGGATAGAGATCGATTCAAAGGCTATCAATTATTCGGTAAAAAGATTGGATTGGTGGGATTAGGAAGAATTGGAAGCATCGTAGCCAGATATGCAGAAGCTTTTGGAATGGTCGTTGAATATGTTGATCCCAATGTGCAGAATACACAGTACATCAAGAAAATAACTTTAGAAGATTTGGTAGTAGATGTAGATATTCTATCGATTCATGTTCATTCTGATCCCACTAATTATAACTTAATTAATGCCGAGATAATCTCAAAGCTAAAAGAAGGTGCTTATCTATTGAATACGTCAAGAGGAGAAGTTTGGGACGAACAAGCGGTAGTGGACAGTGTGTTTTCCGGAAAGCTATCAGGCGTAGGAACGGACGTGGTGGTTAATGAAACCACAGGCAGAGAACAAAGCCCAATTTGGAAGGCGAGAAATCACCCTAATATTCTAATCACACCTCATATAGGAGGGGCAAGTTATGATGCAATGTGGAAATGTGAGCTGTATACTCAAAAAATGTGTTTAGATGCAATTAAGAACTATAATTGGTAAGAAAGAGTCATTACTAATTTTGTCTACTTATCTAGTGTCAATTGCATCATTCTTAAAGAACTTCTACATAAAAGGTTTTATAGATGACGCAGTATTTACGGAACACTATGTTGTATTGAATATATTGATTTTCAGCAAATACTTCGACTTAGGAATGTTGACAAAGTCTTCGTATCGAAAACTTAATTTCAACGAATTTTATTTGAGCTGGATGTCAAAATTATTCTTTATTGGCCTTCCACTACTTCTAACTCTAGTAATCATTGTTATACTACAAGGTTATTCTATCCAAATTGTTCTTCCAACCGCATTTTTTGCACTTAATCAACTATTACTGTCCCTATTAATTCATATAAAAAAAATTTGGGATAATTATAAGAATTCACATATTTATATGTTCTTAAATATTATAAATATCATTTCAATTAATGCGGATTTCATTACCCAAAAAACATTTTTTACAATAGCTCTATCATCACTAATATTAGTAGTAATATTCGTAAAACATGGCTTTACTAGATTATCTATTAAGTCGCTCAAAAATAACGGTATAGAATTTATTGCAATTAGTGTATTCAGTCAAATGCTCGTGGCTCGATTTTTAATTTACATCAAGGAATCATTTGGACTTACTGTTGCTTCAGATATGCTGCTTTTGTATACAGTGTTTAATTTTCTCCTTATAATTGTAAATGTTGTTAACGAGGCTATATTAGTTAAAGGATTTTTACTCACACTTAAACTGAGTACTCACATATTTATGAATGTCATATTTGTGGTTATAGGGATGTTATCTGCCGGATTTATATTGAATTATATATCTGTAATTAACGTATCTGCTTTTGATTATTCTTCGAACTTAATTTTTTGCGCCTTGTTTATCATTGTTTTGGTGGTTAAAAATCCTGTAATAGATAGGTCATTGAAAATTAAATTACCGAAGCGCTTTTTACTTTTTTTAATCGCGGCGAACGGTGTAATGTATCTAGGATTAAGTTCCTTGACGAAGACTTTGAATATAACTATTTTATTATTAATTATTGGGCTGTATTATGAGCGTAAAAGTTATTGGGGTGCTTCCTCTTAAAAATGAGGATTGGATTTTAGAATACACACTTGCGTGTCTTTCCGAATTCTGTGATGAAATAATTGCCTTAGACGACGGGAGCACTGACAGAAGTTTAGATATACTGAAGCAATGCGAAAAAGTTGTCAAGATAATTGCTAATCCTCCGCGTTCGGCTAAGTTTCGTAATGAACCTAAAAATTGGAATAGACTTACAAGAGCTGCAATAGAAAGGGGTGCTGATTGGATATTTTACACGGATGCTGATGAAATGGTAAGTAAAAATATTATTGAAACTTTACCGTCTTTGGTAGCCAATGCTGAAGTTGGGGTCTATCAATTTAAAAAGATTTCACCATGGAGAGGTCTTACTCATTACCGATCAGAGAACGAAAAATGGGTTGCTCCGCCTGAGAACGCCCTTAATCCTATATTAATAAGAGCTACGAATGATTTATTTTGGACAAATCCTAAAGGATCGTTCATAAAAAGGATAGCTAAGTTCATACTACGTGGCGAAAGATTTCGTCCTACTATCGGAAGAGTTTTTCCGAAGGGTGTTTTTGGGAAACGAATTGGGTTGAATGAGATAGTCGCGGTTCATTTCAACAACCTTAGTTATCAAGCTTTGATAAAAAAACAATTAAACTATGCGGTCAATGAAGTCGTTGAGCGTCCCAAGAGAGGAATAGAGGATATAGTTGAGTGGGCATTTTTTAGGCTTGATGAGTCCAATATCGAATTAAGGGAAGTTGAACAAGGCTGGATATGGCCGGAGTTCGAGCATCTAATAAAGCGAAACTGTGATTAATTATTTACGTGGATTCAAGTATTTCGTTTTAAACGGGATAATCTGCAAGTTGCCTTCAAGAAGGTTGCGTAAAGTGATTTACATCAGATTATTCGGTTTAAAAACAACGGGAAATGTGGCGATACATTTAGGAGTAACTTTCCTGGGCCCGTTAAGCCGCATTATTATTGGTAAAGACTCTGTAATAAACACTGGTGTTGTTTTGGATGGTCGTGCCAATATATCAATAGGGACAAACGTCTCAATTAGTAGAGATGTTAAACTAATCACAATGGGGCACGCAACTGATGATCCATATTTCAGCCTAAAAGGGTCATCAATATTTATTGGTAATGACGTTTGGATTGGTATTGGCGCAATCGTTCTTCCTGGAGTGCGAATTAACGATGGAGCTGTAATTGCCGCAGGATCTGTGGTTACTAAAAATGTGGGAACGGGTGAAATTTTCGGGGGCAATCCAGCTCGTCTAATCAAGAAAAGGGAACTGAGCAAATTGACTTGTTCCGTGTTTTATGATCCGCCATTTGGCTATTTAAGTTGACTTAATGAGAAAAACCATAGTAGTTATTGCTGATTCCTTTCACGAACGATATTTAATAGACTCTGGGTTATTAGATACTTCGAGAGAAGATTTGATTTTCTATGTTTTTGAAGCTAGTTACCCATTATTGAATGAATACAATGGTAGGGCATTCAAAGAAGTTCAGTTATCAAGGTTTAACCGTGTTTTAATTGGCGCCGTACTGTATTCTTCCAGAGTATTTAGCGAGACTGTTAATCGAAAAACCGAAAAATTATCAAGTGCGAAGAGAATAGTTTATAGAGTACTGAATTTAATTACTCCATTATTAAAATACACTATTCGTTCAAGAGCGGAGGTAAAGGCGCTCAAGCAAGATAATGCGTCCAAAATTATCTTAAGTACCCCTTTTCAAAAACATAATGATTTAAGAATTGGAGTTGCAGCTAAAAAGCTTGGTATTGAGATTGAATCATATGTTTATAGCTGGGATAATCTTACAGCAAAAGGGCCATTTATTTTCGAACTAGACAAAATACATGTTTGGAATGATATTATGAAAAGTGAAGCGATTCGATATCATAATATGAAACCAAAAAATATTTCTATAATCGGAGTTCCGTTATATAAATATATTTATAAAAAATACTTATTAGATAATCGGAATTTTGATCAAATGCCTTGGCATAAATTCGGTTTTAAGATTTTATTAGCTACAATACCAGGCTTTTACTATGGAAACGGGCATTTATTCTTAGCACAGAAAATTATAAACATTCTCGGGAAAGATGAGTGCTTGATTATCAGACCGCATCCCTTAGATGAACTTGATTACTCCTCACTTCAGAGTGCTCAAGTATTTGTCGACGACTATACTAACTCACCTAGAGGTTCATTGAAAACGTTCCAATTTGGAAAAAATAGTATAGATCACTATTTCGCAGTGTTGAATAGTTGTGACATAGTTATAAATGTTGCTAGCACGGTGACAATAGATGCTGCTGTAGTCGGAACACCCACAATAAACATTGCATTTAGTTGTGATAATAGTATGAAATCTACAACGGTTAAATCATATTATAATTATACTCACTATAAAAAAGTTGTGGAATATGATGAGGTTAATATTGCGTATGATTTTACGGAACTAATTGATTTGATGAAATCGAGACCAAATAAAATCGAGAATTCGAAATTAGCTAAGGATTTCGGAGGGCCTTACTGTTCATGAGGTATGTAGTGAATAATTCACCTTTAACAAGGGATAAAGTTACTGGTATTGAATTAGTAACTCGGAATGTAATCACGAGTGTTACTAAATTTACAGAGAATGTAGTTTATGTTAATTGGGGGAATAGTAGCTCAAGATTATATAAGGTGATTTGGTCCCTCTTCTTAGTAAATTTAGATTTAAAAAGAGGGGATATATACATTTCACCTGATGGCATATCGCCTGTTATTAAAAGAAATGGGGTAAAATATGTTTCTATAGTACACGACGATATTTGGAAGTCTAATAAATGGTCATTAGAATACATCTATTATCAACTTGGCGTTTATGGGTTGAATAAGTGGGTTTATCCCATATTTGTAAGCTCAAATACCCAGAAGCGGTATGGTTTAAATGATTTACAAAGCACAGTAGTTTATAATATTAAATTAAAGTCGTTTAAAAATATAAACAGCTCTAGAGAAGGCTTTGTCATTATCGCGCCTTCAACATTCAGGAAGAATTTTTATAATCAATTAGTTGCCTGGCACATGGCAACGGAAGAAGCTTCGGTTAAGAGCGATTTAACCGTTGTCGGATCTTACACTGAGGCTGATTTAGAAAGCTTTTTAGATCAGTTCCCCGCTGCTAGAAGTAGAATAAATTTGGTTGGTTATATTAGTGATAGTGTGAAGGAGAGATTGTTATTAACAAGTGAATTTGTTTTGTGTGGGTCGAGATCTGAAGGATTGGGCCATCCGTTTATTGAGGCGATTGAACATGGCGCCATACCAATTGCTCAAGCTCTACCTTCCTATAAAGAGATGGTCTTTTATTCATCAAAAATTCCTTTTTCGAAGAGTGCTGATTCGTCTCATTTGAAAGATCTCATAGTTAGATTGCTTACTGATGAAGAATTTAAGATTCGCACAACACAAGAACTTAATAAGATAGCAAACAGATGGATGAAATATAGTTTTTCAACGGACTATTTAAAATGTTTTGAGAAAATTGAGGCTCTTTAGATATATATTCTACCTAAGTTTTTTGTTTCCGAATTTAGGTTTAATTAGCAAAACTACATTAAGTCATGTATTGCTGGTTTTCAGTTTGAGAAGTTCTCGAGTTCCTAGACGTCATTTCATTTCTTCTGTTCTATTAATGTTGTTTGTATTATATGCGTCGTTTGGTTCATTAATGCATTATAATAGTAAAACGATTACCCAGTCATTAACGCTTATTTCGATGTCAATCGTGTATTTCGTCATAGGTTTTACTAAGGCTGATGATGAATCTTTCGAAATATTGTTCAATTGGTCGACACTTACTGCGGCAATTTCTTTAGTGTTTTATTTTTTTGTACCTGAATTCACCATTCGAAATGTTACAGCTTGGTTTAATAATTCGGATTTGTATAGTCTTGGTGGAATAGCTGCCAGTTGGCAGGAGGCGTTGCTACCAAGGTTAAATCTTTTTACACCCGAGCCAAGTTTTTTTGGTTTTATTTGGTCGAGTATTTTGGTTTTTGGCATAGCACGAGAGAGTAAAACTTGGAAGTTTGTAATCATTTTTTGTGCTATTTTCCTCACGTTCAGTCGAACTGCTTTGGTAATGATATTTCTTTGGTTTATTTTGAGATATCGGAAAGCGTCGCTTTTAATTTTGGGGCTAAGTTTGCCATATACAGTTCCTTTAATAGGAGATTCCATCACCTCAGATCTCAGTATAGTTCAAAGATTTGGGAGTCTTGGTTCTGCATATGACGCGTGGAATGGAAATTATATTTTGGGCATAGGTTGGGGTTCATTTTTTGATTATGCTAGTGAGAGATTTTTAGATTACAAGGATATTTTCAATTTACATCTTCGAGTCTTGGTTGAAACAGGGGTTCTTGGTTTTTTTCTATATATGGTTTTCTGGTTTAGCCATTTCGATTTGTCAGACTTTTTTGGTGACAAGAATCTTGGCACTATTGTTTTGTTCGTCGGAATGAGCTCGTTTTCAGCATATAACTTATGGATACTATGGTATCTTTTGGTTTTAAATCGCAGTACCAAATGAAAAAAGTTTTAGTAGATGGTGTGTTTATACACAATTCAGGCTCAAAACTTATTTTGGAAATTATTATTGAGCGTGCTAAAAAGGATTACGATAAAGTTGTTCTCTTAAGAGATAACCGTTTAGTATATGCTGAAAAAGAGTCATTAAAGGAAATTGAAATTAATGGGATATTTCGTGTTGTAATAGCTGCATTATACCGCATGATTGGATATGATATTATAGGTGTAAATTCTTTGGGGTGTTTGATACCTGGTATTTACAAGTGGGTTTACTTTCATAATGCCACATTACTTGAAAAAAGTTCAACTGATTTTCTTAGATTTAATTATTTCAAATTTTCATCACGTATTGTAAGTACTTTTTTGGTACAAACGGAACATATGAGATTTAAGCTTCTTGAGCGGGGGGTTAAAAATGTACAAGTATTGCCGTTATTCGATTTAGTGAGTTTTAAGGATTTACCATTAGAAAGCGCAAGAAATGATTATATGTATATTGGCGCCTATTATCCTCATAAGAATGTAGAGTTGCTCTTAGAAGGTTGGTTTCGCTTTAAGGATAAATATGAGTTGGACAGTATTTTGTACTTAACTCTAGATAATATGGATTTCAGTAGACTTATTGATTCACGAAAGGCGGAGTGTTATGATGTACACAATTTAGGCTGGTTGCCTAAGAAAGACCTTCTAAAGGAATGTAAAAAGGTTAAAAATTTTATTAATCTTAGTTCAATTGAATCATTTGGTTTGCCGTATCTAGAAGTTGGTGCAATGTATGAGAGAAGAATGATGTCCTTAAGGTTGGCTCATCTTGACGATATAGTTTCCGGTCTTTTGTATGTAGATAACAACGTAGAATCTGTGTCGCATGGTCTAAACGAGCTGTTACATACGGATGTCATTACAAATATCAAAATAGTTGATCAACGGCAAAATCTATTTAAGTAATATAAGTATTCAGGAATGTTAAAAAGAGTAATTCGTAAAACATTGTTGCAATTTGACAAGCTAAGAGTTAGTAAGGATTTTATAATTGTAAGCAATAATTGCTTTGGAGCGGAGATATATAGAAGGTTAAACAAGCCTTATAATACGCCATTCGTGGGTTTGTTTATCATGGCTGATAGTTACATACGACTACTTGAGAATTTTCATATTTACATGAATAAAGAAATTGAGTTTAAAGAGGTATCGGATTCGAAAATCAGTGGGATTGAATATCCTATTGGATATCTAGATGACATAGAGATACATTTCATGCATTATATGTCGAAAAGCGAGGCTAAGGAAAAATGGGAGAGAAGAACGAAACGAATGTTTGAATCTAATGCCGATATGTTCTTTAAGTTTGATGATCGGGATGGAGCGAATCAGGATCACTTTCGTAGATTTGGGATGCTGAACTTTGAGAATAAAATTTCTTTTTCAGTGAAGAGAGAGAACTCAAATTCAATATTAATAAAGCAAACAGGCAATTCAGGTGAGACTGTACCGGATGGGGTAGCTCTATACAATGTTTGTTTTCAGTATATCGATCTCTATGCTTGGTTGAATGCTAGAAAAATTATGTTTTCTACAGGTAAAAGTTTGCGATCACGCTTCGGATTAATATGAATAACATCATCATCACCGGCGGCGCCGGTTTCATCGGATCTCACGTCGTTCGCTTGTTCGTCAACAAGTACCCGGACTACCACATCATCAATGTGGACCTGTTGACCTACGCCGGCAACCTTGAGAACCTTAGCGATATCGAAGACGCACCGAACTACACGTTCGAGCGCGTGGACATTGTCGATGCGGCTGCCGTGGATGCCCTGTTCGACAAGTACCAGCCTGAGGGTGTGATTCATTTGGCCGCAGAAAGCCACGTGGACCGCTCCATCAAAGATCCGCTGGCCTTTGTGCGCACGAATGTCTTGGGTACGGTGAACCTGCTCAACAGCTTCAAACGCGTTCACAACGATTTCGAAGGCAAGCGCTTCTACCACATCAGCACTGACGAGGTCTATGGTACATTGGGTAAGGAAGGGTTGTTCGAAGAGACTACGGCTTACGACCCGAACAGTCCGTACAGCGCCTCAAAGGCTTCCAGCGACCACTTCGTTCGCGCCTATGGCGAGACCTACGGCATCCCTTATGTGGTGACCAATTGTTCGAACAATTACGGCCAGAACCAATTCCCCGAGAAACTCATCCCACTCTTCATCAACAACATCGTTGAAGGAAAACCCCTGCCGGTCTACGGCGACGGTCAGTACACCCGCGATTGGTTGTATGTGGTGGATCATGCGCGCGCCATCGACCTGGTGTACCACGAGGGCAAGAACGCGGAGACTTATAACATCGGTGGGTTCAATGAATGGACCAACATTGATTTGATCAAGGTGCTCTGTGCTCAAATGGACGAGAAGTTGGGCCGTGAGAAGGGGGAAAGTGAGAAGTTGATCACCTACGTAAAAGACCGTCCAGGGCACGACCGCCGCTACGCTATTGATGCGACGAAGATCAACAAGGAGCTCGGCTGGGCGCCCAGCGTGACTTTTGAGGAAGGACTGGCCATCACCATTGACTGGTACCTGGCCAATGACCAGTGGTTGAAAAATGTGACCTCCGGCGCGTATCAGGATTACTACGAAAACATGTACCTAATTACCGATTAATTGGAAATAGTAGAAAAAGTACTTACCGACGCATTTGTTCTTAGACCAAGAGTTTTTCAAGACGATCGAGGTTACTTCTATGAGTCGTTCAATGAAAATCGCTTCAATGAAGTGATTGGCAAAGAATATCGTTTCGTCCAAGACAATCAAAGCTTTTCATCTAGAGGGACTCTCCGAGGCCTTCATTTCCAGAAAGGTACAGCAGCTCAAAGTAAACTAGTTCGGGTAGTAAAAGGTGCAGCATATGATGTTGCGGTAGACTTAAGACCAGATTCGCGGACATTCAAGCAGTGGTACGGTGTGGAGCTCTCTGAATCGAACCACCTCCAGTTTTTGATACCAAGAGGCTTTGCACATGCATTTGTTGCGCTTGAAGACGATACTATTTTTCAGTACAAGGTTGATAATTTTTATTCGGCTGATCATGATGGAGGCATTATCTGGAATGATGCAGAGCTGAACATTGAGTGGCCTAACTTAACATTGGAACTTTCCGAGAAAGACAAACAATTACCTAAACTAAACCAAATTAACCTGAACACTCTTTGGTAAAATGAAAGGAATTATTCTCGCCGGAGGATCCGGTACCCGTTTACACCCTTTGACCCTAGCGGTCAGCAAGCAACTGATGCCGGTGTACGACAAGCCGATGATTTACTACCCGCTGAGCACGTTGATGCAGGCCGGTATCCGCGAGATTCTGATCATTACTACCCCTCACGATGCGCCGTTGTTCCAAAAGCTGTTGGGTGATGGAAGCCGTTTGGGCTGTGAGTTCACTTATACCATCCAGGAAAATCCCGAAGGGTTGGCTCAGGCCTTCATTTTAGGGGAAGAGTTCATCGGGGACGATAGTGTGGCCTTGATTCTTGGGGACAACATCTTCTACGGTTCATCGATGTCGGGCGTGCTCCAGGCGAGCAAGGATCCGAGCGGCGGTGTGGTCTTTGCCTACCGCGTGAGCGATCCAGAACGCTACGGGGTGGTGGAGTTTGACGAAAACATGAAGGCCCTAAGCATTGAAGAGAAACCTGCGGAACCAAAGAGTGATTATGCGGTACCGGGGTTGTACTTCTACGACAACCGAGTGGTGGAGATTGCAAAGAATTTGAAGCCTTCACCGCGTGGCGAATTGGAAATCACCGACGTGAACAAACAGTACCTCGAATGGGGTGAGCTGGAGGTGGGCGTGTTGGACCGCGGAACGGCGTGGTTGGATACGGGAACCTTCGCGAGCTTGCAGCAAGCGGGCCAATTCGTTGAGGTCATTGAGGAACGTCAAGGTTTGAAAGTAGGATGCATCGAAGAGATCGCCTACGAGCAAGGATTTATTGATGCGGATCAGCTTAAACAAATTGCTGAGCCATTGGTCAAGAGTGGTTATGGTAAATATTTAGAAAAACTTTTAGAATAATGTATAAATGAGCATCGGCGTAGGCCTTGTAGCGTATAATATCAGCGAAAAGTACATAAAGAGACTCTCAAAATCACTCGAAGAATTAGATTTAAAGTATAAGGTTGTCGTAGATAATTCTCCTAGTGATAACAAAAGATTGAGTTTTGTTGAGAATGGATGGGAGTATATCCATCGCCCTGAAAATCCTGGATTCGGTAACTCTCATAACTTAATTTTCGATCTTCATGGAAGTGAAGCTAACTTTCACTTGGTAATCAACCCGGACATCAAGTTTACAAGTGATGCAGTAAATGAACTGCGGAAGTTCATGGAAAATAACTCAATAGCTGGAGCGGTTGCTCCGGCTGTACATTATCCTAATGGTGATTTTCAAGAGCTAAGAAAGTTATTACCTTCTCCCTATGGTTGGTTTCTTAGAAGATTTAGAAGAGGAAGTAAACGCCTAGAAAGGTATAATCAACAATTTGAATTAAGAATGGCACCCAAAGATGGTATTTTCCAATATCCATATATGAGTGGTTGTTTTATGTTGTTACGGAGCGAAGTACTTAAAGAAATAGGCTTTTTTGATGATAACATTTTCATGTACGGAGAGGATACAGACCTATCAAGACGACTTTGGATAAATGGTACACCTCCTCATTACTACGGTAGAGTTTCTATTATCCATGACTTTGCAAAAGGTAGTCATACATCCAAAAAACTCCTTTGGATAGCTATTAGATCTACACTTTATTATTTCAATAAGTGGGGGTGGTTAGATTCTGAAAGAAAAAAAATTAATAATGATTGCTTAAAACAGTTTAGCGTTAAAAAATGAATATAGTCATTGGCGGATCTGGTTTCGTAGGTTCAAGATTAAAGACGGTGCTTGTTGATTCAGTTATTCTTGATAAAGCGTTAATGCGTGGAGAGGGGTACGTTGATATAACTAATCGTGACACTTTAAAATCAACAGTTGCTGAATCAGATTCAATTGTACTTCTAGCAGCCGAACATCGTGATGATGTTTCCCCTGTCTCCAAATACTACGAAACAAATGTTCAAGGAACTCAAAATGTCCTCGACGAGATGGAGCGTGCTGGTTGTAAACACCTAATTTTTACTAGTTCGGTAGCAGTGTATGGGCTGAATAAAGTAAACCCTGACGAAAACCACCCGGTTGACCCATTTAATCATTACGGAAAAAGTAAATGGGAGGCAGAGAAAGTTATAAAGGCGTGGTATGATAAAGACCCTGAAGGGAAGTCGGTGACTATTATTCGTCCTACTGTGATTTTCGGAGAGAAGAATCGTGGTAATGTATATAACTTACTAAAGCAAATCGCTTCTGGTAAGTTCTTAATGATTGGTAAAGGTCAGAATAGAAAGTCGATGGCTTATGTAGGAAATGTCGCAGCCTTTATTAAGCACCGTTTAGAATTAGCAGAGGAGGGATATCATGTTTTCAATTACATAGATAAACCAGACCTCACTATGACATCCTTACTTGGGGTTATAGAAAAGAGTCTCGATAAGAAAATACCATCTATTCGTATTCCTATATGGTTGGGATACTTAGGTGGATTTGGTTTTGATGTGTTGGCATTTGTAACAAGAAAGAAACTTGCCATTAGTTCGGTAAGAGTAAAAAAGTTTGTTGCAACGACTCAGTTTGATGCAACTAAGGTGCATTCAAGTGGATTCAAAGCCCCTTATACTTTGGAGGAGGGTTTGGATAAAACCTTGAATTATGAGTTCGTTCAAGAGCGTTCCGATGATGATGAAGTATTTTACACGGAGTAATTAAGTTTACCCTGAAATATAAAAAGCCGACTCATTGAGTCGGCTTTTCTTTTTATGTCAACTTCAGATTTGACATGAACACGACATCTTGCGCTAAATAGGTATATTCAAAATCCATACTATTTCACACTACTTTATTATAAATCATTGTTGTTTACAATGAAACCATGTATACCTAATGACTGCGGGCTGCAGGCATTTCCTAG